>ERZ773061.9-NODE-9-length-96743-cov-12.247973_pt1 | contig 96743 bp, 87 predicted proteins | sample MGYA00580627_ERZ773061 | MGnify/ENA primary metagenome ERZ773061 (study PRJEB29015, sample SAMEA2738119) | human oral metagenome | biome: human oral; feature: human-associated habitat; material: saliva | place: China | collected 2223 ...
GCCGGTCACTCCGGATGAGCCGAAGCCAACTCCGGATAAGCCGGTCACTCCGGATGAGCCGAAGGGTGAGGAGCCTAAGCCTGCGCCGTCGGCTACGCCGACCCCGGAGCAGCCGAAGCCCTCTACGCCCGCTCCCGCGCCGTCTGCCCCGGCCGCTGCCGGTCAGTTGCCTAAGACGGGTGCCGACATGGGTGTCCTGGGTGCTGCTGCGGCCGCGCTGGCCGGTGGTGTCGCGGCTCTCGTTGCCGCTCGTCGCCGTCGTCGCTGACGCTCGTCGTTAGCTGAGGCGATAGTCCGCTAGGGTGAGCAAGCCCGCCCCGTGAGTAAGCTGTTATGGCTTTCGCGGGGCGGGCTTTCCTTTTGACTGCCGGTTGCGTGCGGAACACTGATGGGTTGTTGCCCGCTTGTGTGGCGCGCTTCACTCTCGTTTGGGTTGACGGGTGCGTTTTCTTGCGTGTACGCTATTAGCGGTGAGTAAGCCAATATAACCGCGCTGGGAGCGCGTCTTGCAGTTCTACTGATCTCCTGCTTGCGTTTGCGTCCGCGCGGATAACATGTTATTATGTTCGTGTTGGCGGGGTTACCGCCATGAGCCGCCTGTAGCTCAACGGACAGAGCATCCGCCTCCTAAGCGGGTGATGATGGTTCGATTCCATCCAGGCGGACGCTGCGAGAACTACATAGTGTTTTCATCATTCCGGCATGGCGCAATAGGCAGCGCAAGCGGCTGTTAACCGCAAGGTTGTAGGTTCGAGTCCTGCTGCCGGAGCTGACACGAGGGACGCCGGTCTCATATACCGATCTCCTAACGCCGGTTTCTCTCGTGTCTCATGGGTCGTTGGCTGAGCGGCGAAAGCACCCGACTGTAACTCGGGCACAGGTAACCAGTCCACACCGCAGGTTCGAGTCCTGCACGGCCCACGGTGCGCACCGTCCTCGGTAACACGTGGCTGCACCGCCTATGCTCTTGTTTGCTGGCGCGCCTGGCGGGCGAGTCTGACATGGCTCGCCGGTCGCGTCAACGGGGAGCGCGGATGGTAGTGGAGACACGCGGGGCGCTGTATCCCCTCACATACAGCCGCCCGGACTGTTCCACCGCTTGCGTTTCGTGCGTGGGCGCGTGCTAAAGGCCCGGGCGAGGAAGCCCCTATAGCTCAGTTGGTTAGAGCAGCCGACTTTTAATCGGCAGGTCGCAGGTTCAACTCCTGCCGGGGGCACAAAATAATTTCATATCGCATGTTTGCTTCCGTAGCTCAATGGACAGAGCGCCCGCTTCCGGTGCGGGAGGTTGCGGGTTCGAGTCCCGCCGGAAGCGCACAAAAATGAAGCCTCCGTAGCTCAGTTGGTTAGAGCAGTTCACTCTTAATGAATGGGTCGCGGGTTCGACTCCTGCCGGGGGCACTTTGGATAATTGGATACTGGTTGTAGCTTGGTCGTGTAGCTTAAATTAGTGAGAGCGGCCACTGGTCGGCGGTGTAGAGTCATGACCTCGCTGCATTCGCGGACGCGCGTTTGCCGCCACACGGTTGCGTGTGGACGTTTGGCTGGTGGTATGGGTCCGGGTGCAAGTCCCGGCGTGAGCCACTATTCTACCCCTCTGCTTTCTTGGGTGGGGTGGGGTTTTGTTGCGGAGCGCCGCCCGGCGCGCCTGCGTTTTGCTTTCCTGCCGTGTGGGGTGCGTGTTTCCTGGGTGGCGCGCCTGGTGGGTTGGCTGGCGTTTCGGGCGGTTGCTCCGCATTTTTCTCACGCAGTGTGCTATCTGGTATTGTTGCTCCCTGTGGTTGCTTGCGCCGTCAGGTTCGCTGTGCGGCGTTTTAAGAGGCGTTGAGAGTCTGGCGTGCGTGTTGGGTTGTTTGCGTCGTGAAAATCAGCGAGGGGCGCGTACAGCGCGGTTTCTGTACGTGTTGTGGTCGCTTGGTGTTGCGTGGTTTTTGTGGTGGTGCTATTTTGTTGCTATTGTGGCTGTGTCCCTGGTTGGTTGCCCGGTTGCAGGGGCGCGTGTTTTCTTAACTGACGGGGCGAGAGTTTGTGGTTGTATGCGTTTTCATGTGAATAATCAAGGACGCGTGTTGCCGTGTAGGGCGAAGCACGCGTGTAGGTTTGGCGCGTCGTTTGAGAACGGGGGTGAGGCTGAGTCTGTTCTTGACCGCTATCATGAGGCTGTGGGTGCGGAGCCGCGTATCACTGGTGATTTGCAGGCGCTCGGGTTGAACTTGTGGAACTTGCAGTTTCGGGTGAAGAGCGCGTCTGGCACGGTGGACAAGGTGTTGAATCGTGGTAAGCGTTTCGACGCGCTCTACGATGTCATCCGGTACACGAGCGTCAGCGATGTGGGTGACTACTATGAGGATTTCAACAGGACGATACGCACGTTGACGGCGAAGGGTTACCAGGTCGTTGAGGTGACTGACTTTTGGAAGCTCACTGAGGAGAGTCGCGCCAAGGGTGGCTATAAGGGGATAAACGTGAAGATGGACTCTCCTGATGGTGCGCATTTCGAGCTACAGTTTCATACGCCTGAGTCGTTGCAGGCGAAAGAGAGTGTCCACGTGTTGTATGAGCGGTTGCGTCGCCCGGATGTGACGGCGGCTGAGCGCGAGGAGGTGTGCCGTGCGATGGATGCGACGTTCAGTAGCTTGGAGGTGCCTGTGGATGTGTTGACGGCGCGCAGGTAGACGCGAGACGCGTTCGTGTGGTATTGTTGGTGTCAGTTGGTCCCTCTCCCGCACACCACATAGTGTTTTCTCAGTGGAGAGGAACGAGGAAAGAAGGTTTTAACTGCATGGTAGATGAGGTTGTTGACGGCGCAGGCGAGGGTCTGCGTATCCTGTGGAGCGAGCGCGGCTACACGCTCACTGATGGCGGTGTGGAGCGCGTTGCGGTTCCGGTTGGTGGCGACGTGGGCGTGGACCATTATGAGGCGATCACCGTGAACGTTGAGGATGGCTCTCTTGGCCGCGAGTACGTGTCGCTTGTCCCGTATTTTGGGATTGAGGACGCGGTCGAGTATGGCGAGTACAGGGTCGTGGAGCCTGGCGGTCTGTTGGTGGAGGCTGCGCGTCTGGTCGCTGAGGCTGCTCACGCTGGCCAGGTTGATAAGGGTGGTGCCCCGTATATTGAGCACCCTGCTTTTGTCGCTGATCGCGTGCGCTGGCTGGGTGGCGATGAGGTGGAGATTGCTACCGGGTGGCTTCATGACGTGGTGGAGGATACGGCGGTGTCGTTGGATGCGCTCGCAAGCGTGTTCCCTGCGCGTGTCGTGGAGGCTGTTGACGGGCTGACGCGCCGTGAGGGTGAGCCGTATTTCGAGTACATTGAGCGTGTGGGCGGCGATAGTGTTGCGCGCACAGTGAAGCGCTGCGACCTGGCGCACAATTTGGATACGTCGCGTCTGCCTGGTGGTGGTGTTGATCTGTCGGAGGCTGATGTTGCGCGTCTTGTCCGTTATGAGCGTGCGCGTACTATTCTGGCTGAGGCTGTGATGTAGACGGCCGTTCCTGTTGTCGCGTGTGTCTTGGCGGCGTGTCCCGATTGTCTGGTGGCGGTTGGGTCACGCCGCTTCGCTGTATGCGCTTCTGACGGGCTTTCACGCGTCCGACCATCCGAGTATGCGTTTCGCCGCTGCGAGGCTGCGAGGGGCGCGTACAGCGCGTCTGGTGGGGGTGTTTGTAGGTGGCGGCATGTTCCGGTGTGGGCGTTGGCGCGTTTTTGGTGCGCGAGGCGTGGTGTTGGGACGTTTCGTGCGGGCGAGTACGGTGGGTGCGCGTTATTGGCGTTCTGTTCGACGCGTGTGCTGTCTCGCGTGTGGTTCGGTGCGCGTGGGCGTGGGGAAGATGGAGTGGGTGAGGCGTGACGATGGGTGCAATGGTGAAGTTCGTGTACGGTAGGCGTAGTGACGGGTGTGTGGAGCGTTGTCGCGCGAAGCCTGAGAACAGGGGTCGTGGTCGGTGTCCGCATGGTGAGCATGTGGCGCTCACGGACGCGCAGGCGCAGGAGATGAATCAGGAGCGTCTGTCTGAGGCTGTTCCCGGCTTCCATGTGGGCGCGGGCGAGAGCGCAAACAATGGTGCTGGCGACGGCGCTCGTATTGTTGGTGTGCGTCCTGGTGCTGGCCGCGTGGGCGGCGTGCGTGTTCCTCGCCCTGGGGGCGTGCCCAAGCCGTCTCCTGGCGTGTTCCATAATTCGCGCGCGTCCCGCCCGCTCACGGCGAAAGAACTGTCTGAGCAGTCGGCGCGCGTATCTGCCGCGTTGGATGAGGAGACGTGGGGAAGTATTCGCGGATTGTGGGAGCGCGTGAACCTCGCTATCGCTGATGGGGATGAGGAGAAGGCGGCGGATAGTCGCGCCCTGTGGGAGCGCGCGGGTGAGAAGGCGCGCGGCTTGTTTCTCGCGGAGTTGGATGCGGATACGGAGGACGGCCGCAGGTTGCGCGCCTACCTGGGCGACGACGTGAAAACTAGTGATGTTGCTGACATTCTCGCGTTCAACGTTGGTCAAATGACGGCCCCGGTCCCCGTGAAAAGCCGGGACACGAAACTGTCACGTCACGCGCTCACCGCGTTCGACAACGACATGAACAAGAGCCGCTACGTGATGAGTGTTCTCGCGTTCGGCGGACGCTGTTGCTACTGTAACCGTCCGCTGCATCGTGGGGAGCCTGCGGACGGGCAGGCGACGGCGGAGCATATCACGCCGGTGAACCCCAGGGGAGGGAGCACGGTGCGTGGGGCAACCAGGTATGGGAACATGGCGCTCGCGTGTGTGGCGTGTAACCGGGCGCGTGGCAACCAGGAGCTAGAGGAGTGGGTGCTCGTCACAGGGCGTATCCCGGGCAGTGAGGAGAAGGCCCGGTGTTTGGCGCGTATCCGCGAGTTTCGTGCGTATGCCGGGTATGAGGAGTACACGGTGGAGCAGACGAAGCGGCTGAACAGGGAGATCGGGCGCATGAACCGGGCGTATGCGCGCGAGCTGGAAAAACTCGGCGAGGGCGCTGATAGTGGGAAGGTGAAGGCTGCGGCGCGTCGCGCGTTGCGTCGGGGCGTGATGCGGATGCGTGACACTGTTCACGGCCCCGTCGGCGGGTAAAGCGCGAGAGGGGCGCGGTTGTTTGGTGGGTGGCGTGGCTTGCGTGGGCTGCGCCGCCCGCCTTTCTTTGTTTCCGCCCGCCGCCTGCCTTTTTGTGGTATCCTAAAAGCGTACAAGATGTTATTCGTGTCCACGGTTAACGGGCGAAACGAAAAGGGAAGGGCGTGGGTGCGCTTGGTTGCTTACAGAGGCGGGATGGGTGAGCACAAGTGGTTTGCTGAAACCGCTGACGTTGCCGTCGAGTACGCGCGCTCGTCGAACGGCAAACAGCGTGAAGCGGCCGCGCGTAGCCCGTTAACGCCCGCCGCCGACCTGAGCCGCATCTCCCAAGATGGCGTCGTCTACGTGCGTAATGCGGCGTGCGAGAACCCGAAAACCCCCGTGTGCGACCTGGCCGGGTACGTGTCTGCCATCCTGTTCGGCGCGTCTGGCGGGTGTTTGAGCGAGAAAGCGGCGAGTAATCCGGCGTTGCCCGCGCATTTTGTGGGGGATTATATTGTCCGCGCTGTCGGAGAGTGCGAGCGCCGGAAGCGCGCAGTGTCACTATCGGTGAAGCGCCTGATCGTTAACCCGAACCTGCCTGAGCGCGTGATGCTGTGGCTCGTGGAGGGCAAGCGTCCAGGCTACGAGACGGTGTCGGATAACCCATCTGCGACGGGCCGCGCGCTGCGAGTTCTTGCCGACGACCCTGATTGGGGTGTGCGCTGTAGCGTCGCCCATCATGTGAATACGCCGAGGGATACCCTCGTGAAGCTCGCCCGCGATGATGAGGAGCGCGTGCGTGAGGTGGCGATCTGCAACGATAACATGCCAGCGCGCGTGTTTGATGAAGTGATCGTGCGCGACGCGAGTAAGGCGGCGACTATCCACAATCTCGTTCACCATAGTCAGTCAGTTTATGCGCAAGTGCTGGCGTACACTCGCTTTGGCTTGCCGTATGCGAACGATGATGAGTGCCTAGCGTTGAGGGGCGTAAGCTGGGATGCCGGGGAGTGGCTGCGAAAGCATGATATGAAGGGTGTGAGGTAATGGTAAGTGAGGGTGGTTCCGCGCTTGCGGGCGGCGTGTTTGCTCTTGACTTGGACGGCGTGTTGTTCTTGTCTCCTGAGCCTGCCGGTGTGGCGGGCGAGTATGCGGATAGGCGCAGGGTGCGGGTGAAGGTCCCGCGTTTGCGTGACGTGTGGGGGATGCGGGTGAGTGAGCCGGTGTGGGTGTCACCCGCGATGATCGCCGACGTGAACGGTTTGCTCGCATTGCCGGGCGTGCGTCTGGTGTTGGTGTCGTCGTGGGGTGCGGCCGCTGTGGAAGCTGCCCGTCAGGCGGGGCTGCTGGTGCCCGATAGTGTTGTGAACGTATTTGAGGGGCGCACGGTCGGCGCTGTCAACCAGGATGTGAAGCTGGCGGAAGCGCTCGCCTATTTGCACGGGTGTGCGGCGGGCGGCGAGCGCGTTGTGTGGGTGGATGACTTGCATGTGCCGGGGTTCGTGGAGCATGACGGTATTGTGACGGTTGGCGCTCACGAGGACGCGGGTTTGACCGCGCCGATGGTGGAGCGGGTGCGTGCGCTGTTGGGTGGGTGACGCGTGTTGCTTGTGGTTTTCCGGCGCTTGTGCGCTCGGTGTTGACAAGTGCCGGGTTGACATGGTATATTGGATGCCGTAAGTGTAAGTGGTCAGCTTCGTGGCTGGCCGTGTGCTTGCGTAATGGCGGCTGTAGTTCAGTTGGTGGAACGCCCGATTGTGGCTTGGGAGGTCGCGGGTTCGAGTCCCGTCAGTCGCCCCGTTTCTGTGCGAGTTGTGGTGGTAGGGTAAGGAAAACCCCGAACTTGGTCCGTTTGGTCAGGTTCGGGGTTTTCTGTTGCTATTGTGGGCAAAAGTGGACGTTAGGTGAGGGCGTCGGGTATCGTCTCACGCCGGGGTTAGACGAGACCACTCACCTCCCGGTTGACCGGGCGGTAGGTGACGTGTTGGTTCTCGCGCGCACAAAATGACCTCAATACTGCATGTTGTCGCACGTATCGTCCCCGTGAGGCATAGTAGAACAGCGTCAGATGCCACGGCTCCCAGCGTCATAAAACAACCCCGCCACGCGCACCTAACCGTGTACGCGTGGCGGGGTTGCGATGTCGTCGGCGTTTAGAAACCTGCATTCTCAGTCGGGTCGTAATCGTCTGCGACCTCGCCCGTCACCGGGTCAACGGTGTCGCCTGCCACGCCGCGCGCCACCATGATCTTGCCGACGATCTCCTCGGCCACGGCGGGGTTGTCGCGCAAATACTGGATGGCGGCGTTCTCGCCCTGGCCGAGCTGAGTGTCCCCGTAGGAGTACCAGGAGCCGGAACGGCTGATAATGCCGTCGTCCTTACCCATTGTGACAATGTCGCCCTCGCGGCTGACCTCGCCAGTGTACAGGAGTACCGTTTCGGCGGTCTTAAACGGTGGCGCGACCTTGTTCTTCACGGTCTTGACTTTCATCTTGTGGCCGACGGGCGCAGCGCCCGCGCCCACGCCCTTAATGGTCTCTCCCTTACGCACGTCGATACGAACGGACGCGTAGAACTTCAACGCCTTACCGCCGGTCGTCGTCTCGGGGTTGCCGAAGAAAACGCCGATCTTTTCGCGTAGCTGGTTGATGAAAATGATGGTGGTGCCGGTCTTTGCGGCGGCGCTCGTCAGCTTACGGAGCGCCTGGCTCATAAGCCTAGCCTGCAAGCCCACGTGAGAGTCACCCATCTCGCCCTCGATCTCGGCGCGGGGCACGAGAGCGGCAACAGAGTCAACGACAATGAGGCCAACAGCGCCGGACGCGACGAACATGTCAGTGATTTCGAGAGCCTGCTCACCGTTGTCGGGCTGACTCACGATCAGGTCGTCAACGTTCACGCCGAGCTTGGCAGCCCACGTGGGGTCCAGCGCGTGCTCAGCGTCAACAAACAGCACTTTTTCGCCCATCTTCTGTGCCTGTGCAATACAGGAGAGGGAGATGGTTGTCTTACCAGACGATTCGGGGCCGTAAATCTCAATGATGCGGCCCTTGGGGAGGCCACCAACGCCGAGAGCCACATCCAGGGCGAGGCTACCTGTGGGGATGACGGGAATCTTCTCGCCCTTGCGGTCACCCATGTTGAAAACGCTACCCTTACCGAACTGGCGCTCGACCTTTGCCATAGCGTCCGCGAGGGCGCGTTCCTTCATGGTCATGCCCGCAGCGTCCGCTGCCGCGTTTTTCTTTGCTGCTCGTGGTGACAAAATGTCCTCGTTTCTTCCGAGACGCTACCGCCCGCTTGCGGTAGCGTATTCTTTACTTACATGATAAAGCATAGGAGCGTGGCGCGGAAAACACAAAAGCTCACAAAATCACATGGCGCTCGCCCGCGTGACGCACGCGTTCCATGAACGAGTGGCCGGGGCAGGTTAACAAACATGAGGAAAAGAGAAAGAGAAAAACGTGAACGACGCTAAGGCGCTGGATGCCGCGTATTACGAGCTTACAGGTCTCGTGTACGACAGTGAGGTTACTATTGTTGACGAGGACGGTGTGGAGAGGCGCATCGGGTACGGGGAGTTGCTTGTAAATGGAACTATCGTCATGTGTGATGGCGGTCTGTACGTGTACCACAACAAGTATGAGCAAGCGCCTTTTGATGGCTGGTGGGATGACGTGGATGCGGGCGACCAGTTGAACGTGTACGTGGTGCTGCGTTCGTATCTTCTGGGTGGTCTTGGTGACGCGTTCCGGGTTATTCGACAGCCGGAAGTCCGCGACTAGGCTTCGCGCGTACTCTAGTCTCGAAGCGTGGCGGGCGAGGGTGCGCGGTTGTGATATAATAGTGGCATGAGTGATTCGTATGCGCGCGTGCTGCGCGAGATTGTTGGCGAACCGGTTGTTACCGGGGAGCTGTGGGATACGGTGACCAGTGTCGGCGAGGGAGACGCTGGCGCGTATGCTGAGGCAATCGCAGCGATTACGCGAGCGTGCGGCGTTGCCAGTGTTGACGGTGCTCTCCGCGACGAGAGTACGCCCGGCGCTGTACTTGACGTGATGGTTGACCGTTTTGAGAGGTACAGCGGGTTTTTCAAGCCGATTGCTGCGCACCCGAACATCACGCCCCGCGTGGAAGAGTACTGCCTGAGTAAGCGTCGTGTCGCCTTGAACGAGTCGCTGGCCGCAAGTGCGGGCGTGAGCGCCGAAGCTGTGGAAAAGTTGTTAAGGTCGAAGTCTCGTGGTGTTATTGGGGCGCTACTGGGGAACAGTTCGCTCAGCGAAGAACAGTTAAGGCGCGCTGAGTGGCGCGCCAGGTCTATCGGTACACCCATGTGGCTCATGGCCCGTGACGCTTGCAAAAACAGGGCCATGCCCGTGGATGTCGTGTTGTCGTGGCTGTCGGATGAGCGTGAGGAGCTGAAAGCGCGCGCTTACGCGCTGAAAAGCCCCGTTGTGCCGCGTAGCGTCCTGTGGGGATGGCTCACAAAGGAGGCGTGTTGTGATGCCGAGTCGTCTGTGGCAATGTCTATTTTTGACGAGTGTTCTAACGCTGACGGTGACATGATTGACTGGTTTCTCTCCCGGTGGGAGAAACAGGCGCGCGATGAACTACACAGGGCAACGCGGCGGCGGTGGGTGGCGGAAGCCGCTTTGTCGCATCCTCGCGCGCGGGCCACAACTCTGGAACGCTTGTACGTGCGCTACGGGGCTGTCAGCTGGTGGCTACGTTCAACGGTGGAGAAAGCGCCGTCATGCCTTGACTGGGTGCGCCAGGATGCGGCGCGTAGGCTCGCGCGCGAGGATGGTGTGACCGCGATGAGAACGGGTTATCCGAGCGCGTCGCCTGAGAGCGTGCGAGCGCTCTACGAGTGCGGGTATTTGACGGTTGTCGCAGGTTGTGAGAACGCTCCCGGCGACCTATTGGCTGAGGTTTTGAGGGCGAAATTGCGGAAGGCGGTAGAAGCGAAGGGTGACGGCTCGAATAGTGCCCCTCGTTTTACGGCGAACGATGTGATTGTCCCATTGTCACACGATAACATGCCAGTGGACGTGAGGCGCGAGTGCGCCCGGTGGCTCCCAGAGGTGTTGTGGGCTGTCGCACGTGACGGGTTTTTGGGGCGCGCGTAAAACGGCGTCTAGCGTGCCTCCTGTAATGGGGTGGCGGGTTGCCCGTTTGCTGATTATGGAGCATACCGTCGGGGCCTGTCTACTGACGGCGCGCACGGTCGGCGCTTGGGCGTGAACGGTGTGCTATAATGGACGTATGACTGTTTCTTACGATACGCTACTACGCGATAAGCTGGGTGGAACTACCGTCGGTGACGAGCTGTGGCGGGCGGTGACGAGCGTCGAAGCTGGCGATGAGCGCGCGTACGGCGAGGCTCTGCTCACAATAGACCGACTGTCGTGGCGCGACTTCGAGGACAGGTATTATGAAACGGTTTCGTGCCGTTGGGCTAACAGGATGGTAGGCGACTCTCTGCTGCCGGGCGGCGCTCTCGAAACGCTGTTTTCTGCCGGGCGGGTGCACAATAAGTTCCGTGCGGCGCTCGCCGCCCACCAGAACATCACCGAAACGCTGGCGCGCGACGCTGCGCGCAGCCGAAGTAGCCTCGTGCGCGTGGCTTTGGCCGGGAACCCGGCGATTAGCGGCGACGCCGTGGGCGTGTTGCGCAAGTCGAAGTCGGAAGAGGTTATCGGCTACCTATTGTCGAACGGTGGGGTTGACGGTGAGACTCTGCGCGGCCTTGTGGAGTACGCGAGGCGTATTGGCATGGGCGAGTACATTATTGCATCCGACGGGTGTAAGAACCCGTCAATGCCGGTGGACGTGGTGCTAGAGTGGGCTTCTGGCGACGACACGCTGCGCCCGTGCGTGCTGAGTAGCCCAGTCCTCCCGAGGGGTAAGCTTGTGCAGCTTCTTTTAGAAGGTGTGGACGGTAGTGTCGATCAGGCCGCCAGGTTCGCTTTCGAGTCGCAGTCGAACGCTGATGGGGCGCTGATCGACTGGTACGTGAACATGTGGTTTCAGCGTGCGGGAGTCTTGCCTCGCCTGCGCTACAAGGGCGGTATTGTGCCTGCTTTGTCTCATCCGAGGGCGTGGGGTAGCACGTTGGAGCGCGCGTACGTGCTCTGCGGTGACGGGAAATACGGTAACGAGATAGTGGAGAGCATTCTGCGTTCACCGTCGTGCCCCGATTGGGTGCGGCGGGACGTGCTGGCGCGCGGTGACGAATGGCTTATTCATGTTGCGGCCACATGGTGTTCCAATGTTCCACCCGGTTTTGCGCGCACCCTCGCCGACAAAGGGCGCTGGTGGGACGCAGTGGCTTGCCTGAGCGCCCCCAGTGACGTGCTGGTGGAGGCGGTGGAACCGCTCGTCGCGGAGGCGAAGGATAAGCAGTCGCGCAGGAACGTTCTAAGCCGCGTGATTACGCACGGAAATTTCCCGCCGGAGGTTAGGCGCGAGGTCGCCCCGTGGTTAAAAACGTCATTGTGGGCTGTCGCCAGGGACTGTTTCCTGGGGCGCGCACAACATTCCGCCTAGCGGAGGGGCGGCGTCACCCCCGTTTGCGTCGGCGCGCGTCCACACCTTATAATGAGACTGTGACTGTTTCTTCCTACAGTAGTGTTTACGGGGCGCGTTGGGTGAGCCTTGGGATGTCAACGACAGCCTATGGCGTGAGGTGACAAGTGTCGAGGCGGGCGATGAGTGCGCGTACGGGCGAGCGCTGTGCCATGTGGGTGACATGATGCGCAGGTGCTTTTTGGTGGAGCGCCCGGATCGCGGTAAGCGCACCCAGTACACGCGGTTTCTGCGGGACCAGCGCACGCCGGGGGCCGCGCTCGAACTGTTGTTTGCGGCCGAGTGGCTGGACAATAATATGCGCGCGGATATTGCCGCTCACTGTAACGTCGCCGAGCGGTTAGAGGCGGTTGCGTTGCGGGGTGGTAGCCATCTGGTGCGTGAGGCTTTGGCCGGGAACCCGAGCGTGAGCGGCGAGACTATTGACGTTCTTCGCAGGTCGATGTCGCGTTACGTTGTCGGTAAACTATTGTCGAATAGTGCGCTCGACGGCCAGGTTCTACGCGAGTGTGTGGGCAAGGCGCGCGGCTTGGGGATGAGTGAGGGGAGATCGCCGGGCACGGGTGCGTGAACGCGTCCATGCCGGAAGATGTCGTGCTCTCGTGGCTGAATGGTGGAGATGAGCGTGCGCACGCTGAGGCGCTGTCGAGTCCCCTGTGCCCGCGAGGAGAACTGTGGCGTTACCTGACGGGCGAGTGCGCCCACACTCGGAGCGAGGGGCTGGATTCGCGTGTTTTTAGCGGCTGGTCGAACGCTGACGGGCAGATGGTTGACTACTACGCGAGTGGCGTGGTGGCCGGTATTGTTCGCGGCGACACTGACTTCGATCATGAGCATACGCTGCGGCTGGCGTTGCGGCACCCGAGGGTATGGAGCAGCACGGTTGAGAAGGCTTATACGATGGTCGATCATACGTTGCGGCTGCTGGCAAGCGTCATGGGGTCACCGGCTTGCCCGGAGTGGGTGTGGGCGGACGCGCTCGCTCGTTCCGGTCGGCTGCTGGCGCTGAGCGACAACTATGTTTTCGTGAAGACTGAGCGCGTTTTTGATGCCGCGTGGCTGTCTGGTCGTCATGCGCGTCGGCTCCTTGACGCCGGGCTTGCGTATTATGCCGTTTTTGTTGCGTGCGCGTCGCAGGGCACGCTGACCCGAGTCGCCGACTTCGCGCTGGCTCGCTCGCCCGCGTGGAAGTGGTTGTTGCGTGATGTGGCGGCGCATCGGAATACTCCTCCGGAGGTGAGGCGCGAGCTTGTCCGCTGGTTCCCTGAGTCGTTGTGGCTTGTTGCCAGGGATGGGTTCTTGGGGCGCGCCCGGCTTCAAAAGTAGTGGGAGGGGGAGTGCGTGTGTTTGCGCGCTGACGCCTCGCGTTTCTCTGTTTGGTGTCCGGCGGCGTGTTTTCGGGCCTTTGGTCCCTGGACTAGGGGCGCTATTTTGGGGTTTGTGGGCGCGGGTCGTGCAGCTTGCGCCCGCCGTAGTGTCAATTTGAGGTGTGCGGCTCCCGCAGTCCGTTTTGGTTGTGGGGGCTGCCTTGTTTGTTCGGGAGGGAACAATGGAAAAGATGGTTAACGTCAACGCTGAAGCAGCCGGTGGAGAAGCCGTAGTGGGCGCCCCGGCTGGCGGCGCAGCGGTTGAAACGGTGAGCGCGGCGGCTAACGAGAATACGGTCAGCGGCCGTGAGGATGGTTTGCCCGCGCCGCTCATTACCCCTACCAGCAACACCACTGGCGGTGCGGCGGTGGAGGACCTAGACCAGCGCCTCGGTGGCTTGTTCGGTGGAGATGAGACGAAAACGAAAGAGAACGCGAACAAGGACGCAAGGTTGTTCTCCACGTTCCGTGACCTGGAAGCCGGTGAGGTGAGCCGCTATTACGCGCTGCGGCAGCTCCCTGAGCGGGTGAGCGGAGCGCACGTGAGCGGCGACATTCACTTCCATGATTTGGATTACACGGTGCCGGGAGGCATGTTTAACTGTATGCTCGTGGACCTGCCGTTCATTCTCTCCCGCGAGGACTTCCCTATCGGCAACACGCGCGTCAACCGCGTGCGCAGCGTCGAAACAGCAACAGACCTGATTCCACAGATTGCCGCGCAGGTCAGTGTCGGCCAGTACGGCGGGCAGACCTACAGTAAGCTCGATGAGGTGTTGGAGCCTTACGTCATGTACACGTACCGGCGTGAGTTGGCGCGCGCCCTCGAACACGCCACGAAGGTCGCGGCAGAGATGGGCGTCGCGGGCGTGGAACCCTTGGACAAGAGTGTCGCTCTCATGGTCGCGTCAGGTGAGCGCGACCGCATGGCCGTGGGCGTCAACCAGAAGTTGTGGGACATGAGCGTCGCCGAGGCCAAGAAGCGCACAGAAAGCATCGTGTACGACAGCATGGAAGGCGTAGAATACGCGCTGAACACTGTGCAGGGTAACGGCCAGACCCCGTTCGTCACCATCAGTTTCGGCCTGTCTACGTCGTGGGCTGGCCGCGTCGTCCAGAAAGCCATCCTGAAAGTGCGCATCAACGGGTACGGTGCGCGCAGCAAGACCCCCGTGTTCCCGAAGCTCGTGTACATGCTGAAAGAGGGCGTGAACATGCGTAAGGGTGACCCGAACTATGACGTGAAGCGCCTCGCCTTGTATTGCGCGTCCAAGCGCATCTACCCCGATTTCCAGTCGGTCGATAACACGGTGCGCGACCTCGGATTCAACCCCACCAGTATGGGGTGTTTCGCGGGCGACCACACCGTGCGCGTGCGCATGGGCAGTGACGGAGACTACGAGACGTTGACGGGTGAGAAGCTGTGGGAGTGGGCGGTAAGCCAGTACGGTGCCCACAAGCAGCCTAACGGTGTGGACGAGTACGTGGATGTCCCCTCTGGTGACCTCGATGTGGCCGATTCGCATACCGGCACTGAACGGGGCGCGCGCGTGTTGCGGCTCGTCAAGAACTACAGCAATGTGTGGGTGCGCGTTAAGGTGGTGCCGGAAACCGAGTCGAACATGAGCGAGCGCAAGATTGTTCTGACGCTCACGGACGATCACCCGCTGCCCGTGCAGGGTAAGGGTCGCTTGTATGCGGGGAGTCTCATGCCGGGCGACCGTCTCACGTCCGCGTCTGGGGAAACGCTGCGTGTCACGTCCGTCACTGGATGCGCGCACGATGGCCCCTCTTACGATCTCACGACGGACACGGACTACTTTGACTTGAACGGTGTCGTGTCCCACAACTGCCGCTCTTTCCTGTCCTACTACGAGAACCCTGAAACCGGGGAGCCGGTAGAGTACGGGCGCTTCAATGTGGGCGTGGTGACATTGAACCTGCCGCGTATCGCCATGCAAACCGAAAGCACAGAAGAGTTCATGCGTTTGCTGGACGCGCGAGCCGAGATTGTTCGCGAGGCGTTGGATTGGCGTTTCGACCAGGTGCGTGAGGCGACCGCCAGCCAGTCCCCCATCCACTACGTGACCGGCGCGGCGGGCGTCGCCATGTCCCCGTCTGAGAAGGTGGGTGACCTCGTGGAGGGCGGTTACGCGACCGCGAGCATGGGCTACATCGGCGTGTATGAGGCGACCGCGAGGTTCTACGGCGGCGACTGGTACAGTAACCGTGAAGCGGTCGAGTTCAGCGTGAATATTGTGCGCAGGTTGGATGAGTTGGCGCGCTCCTGGAAGGCTGAGAGTGGTCGAGGCTACGGCGTGTACGGTACGCCGAGTGAGAGCCTGTGTGACAGGTTCGCCAGGCTTGACACGTGCCTGTTTGGTGATGTGGAGGACATCACCAGCAAGGGCTACTATCAGAACAGTTTTCACGTGGACGTGCGTAAGAACATGACACCGTTTGAGAAGTGGCGTGTGGAGGCGCAGTATTTGCCGTACACGACGGGCGGCGCGATTGATTACGTGGAGACGGAAACACTGTTGAAGAACCCGGACGCGTTGGAGTCTATCGTGGACGCGGCGGTCGCTGCGGGCGTCAGGTATTTTGGCGTGAACCAGCCGGTGAGCCAGTGTTTCGAGTGTGACTATTCGGGTGAGTTCGCGGCCGACGTGCGTGGCTTCTATTGCCCGGAGTGTGGGGAGCGTGACGAGGAGAAGATTAGCGTGGTGCGTAGGGTGTGTGGCTATTTGGGGTCTTTCGCTGACCGCCCCGTGGTGGAAGGGAAGCGAAAGGAGATTGTTGCCCGCGTGAAGCATTTGCGTGCGGGCGACGCGCCGACGGCGGGCGACGACATCCTGTAACCGCGTCTCGCGTGCCCGCGCATTTACCGCGCGCGTAATGTGAAGCACCCCCCGCTGCGCCTGCCTGTTATGGCGGCCGGTGGGGGTGCTTCGCGCTTTCCTTGTCTATGTGACAGCTAGGGGTTTCGTTGCTATTGGTCGGTATAGTTGGTATTGAGTGCATTTTAGGAGGGGCGCGTTGGCTAAAAACCAGACGTACAGGGCGTTTGTCGCGCGCCCCTCTCATGTTCTGGACTTGAACGGTGAGATACTAGATGGCGCGCCCGTTTTGGTGTCTCTCGCGTCTGAGGTTCGAGACATCTCTGGATACGCGGCCTACGTTGTCCGCAACGACGAGGCTCTAGGCGGTGAGTTGGCGCGGGTTACTGCGACGGCTCCCGCCGAGGCTGGCCGCCAGGCGGGCGTTGCTATGCCCGATTTTCTGTCGTCTGGCCGCACTGGTAGGTCGCGTAAAGAGAAGCTGTTTCAGTACAATGTTGTAACCTCCTACCGCTCCTATCAGGAGCGAGTTAAGGCCGCGAACGGGGAAAGCTCTAAGTACGTGAGCCAGGGCTGGAAACGTACCGCAAACGGGGCCGCTCCGTCGTATGGTGAGGACTATGTAAACCTGGGTGCGGTGGACAGCGCTTATGCCTGTATTGAGAATGACCCGTTTACTGACGGTGAGATTATCCTGAAAATGGTCATTCAAGGCGTGTGGTATCGGTTGATCTTCGACTTCGACAACAAGAGGTTCCGCGAGGGGAGGGTCACACTGCCCGTCATTAAAGTCCAGGACGGTCAGCTAGTTTTTATTTTCGCTGTCGTCGCAGAGAACCCTGTCGTGCAGTTTTCCGGGGACTATACTATCGGTGTGGACGTGGGAATCAACAACTACGCCACCGTCGTTGTCCGCGATACCAAGACGGGTCGCATAGTGTATGGGACGACGCTCTCCCAGCGGGTTCATTCACTGTGGAACAGTGTCCGAGCCTCCGAACTACAAGTCCGTCACTTGCGGAAGAAAGCTGCGACGATACTTGGCGACCGGCAAGGGCACATGTCCGCGCTGGATGAGGCGCGGCTTCACCGCGAGGCCGCGTCCCGGAAGAAGCGTGAGCTGGCGATTCTCGCGGCGCAAGAGATAGCTTATCTGTCCCACTCGTGGGGCAACGCGGTCGTTGCTGTGGAGGACCTAGGGTGGGTTGCGAACGCGATGCAGAACGGGCGCTGGAACCGAGGCGCTTTTGTCCGGTGGTTGACTCACTACGTGTCGCGGAATGGTGGCTGGGTCGTATCCGTAAATCCGGCCAACACGTCGCAACTGTGCTATAAATGCAGCTCCAAGGTTACGCATCCCACGCATAAGTTGTCCGTCTGCCACGAACGCGGGGTGATGGATAGGGACGTTAATGCTGCGGCTAACATCGCGGCACGGGCCGTGCCGCGCGTCGCTAAAGCGCGGGAGACACGGGCGAAGAACCGGAAACTACGGCCACAAGTGGCGCTTATGACGCCGCCCGCTAGAGGTTCGTTGAAGTATCCGGGGCGCGACCGAACCAAGAGTAAGCCTACTCCGAGAAGGAAGAACAACCGCCGAGTGTCCAGGGAGGTGATTCTTCCTTTACGCCCCGCTAGGGCACAAGCGCAACGCTTGGCGGCCAGGGTACTAGCGGACCAGGGCGCACGTGGTGCTCTGGGGACCAATGTGGCGGCGCTCAAACAGGGAAACGTGGCCTACGAATGTAGGTTATACAGCCTTATTTGATACTCTCTACTCGTCGATGGTCATGTGCGGACTGAACACGTCAATGACGCCCATAGGGCCGTAAGCGCTCTCATGTCCGTATGGCGCATTTTCGTTGGTGACGGAGAGGTAACTGAACGTGCATTGTTCGCTCATTGTTTCGATGAGTTCCGCAAGGTCCGCTCCGGTGATGCGGTCCCTTGTGGCGAGTTCGCAGCATAGGAGCGCGTGGGCGGTGCGAGCGTCTGACTCGAACAGCGTGTTACCGTCCTCTATGTGGGTGGCGATAGCATTGCGCCACCTCTGCGCTGCTTCCATGAGAGTGTTGGTGTCGGCTGTTTCAATGGCGGGACACAGGCCGGTTCCGATACCGACTTGTGCCCGGAGGCGCACGCGCGCGAGGAGCGCCGGTCGGCTTTGTCCCTGGCCGGGTGCGGAGAGAATATGCTCCTCGATGTCCGCTTCACCGGCATCGAAGTTCTCGAATAGTTGCAGGTATTCCCATATGCGCGCGTCGTCGCACTTTGTTGTCGCCGCGCTCACGACGTGTCGGGTGATGGTGTCGGCGTTTTGTGCGGCTACGACGCCGCGACCGTTGAGGATGCCCACGATTTTGGGGAGTCCGGGGCTGAATCGGGCTTCCGCGTAGAGTCGCGAGTGCAGGTTCACATACTTGTAAAAGTCGTCGCATGTGAACAGTTTATCGTCGCCGATTGGTTTACGGTCCCATTCGAGAGCGCGCAACAGGGCACGAATGATGGTGTTCGAGTAGTAGCTAATCCAGTCTTGCGGGGATAGTTTTCTCATGTCTAACAGCGCCAGGTAGAGCGCGCTCCACATGCGCGGCTGTTCCCTGCGGCTCTCATCGTAGATGAATGAGACGACGCGGCTAATGAACGCGTCGCGCAGAGAGTCAACGCGCTCGCACTGTTCGCGGTATTCAAGCGTCTTTTTCGGCATGTCGGCGAGTACTATTTGCGCGTCCGTATACTCGTCTCGTGCCGCCAGCGTGGCTTTCGCGTAATCTGCTTTAATGGACCCCATTCGATTGCCTCTCCTATTTTCTGTCGTTTGCGCTCGACTGTTAACGGTTGACACTGTCGCACAATGCCCCATCGCGTCACACACGCCCGCCCACGCGCTCGTTACACTGTGAGCGGGTGTGTTTGTTTCCTAGTTGACGCTCATGCGGGTGGCAGCGTAGTCGATGAGTTCTTCTACGGTGGTGATCGGTTTTCTCCACGTCGACGCGTCCGTGACGATTTTGAGCGCTTCCACGCCCGTTACAGGTGTTTGCATCGTGTCGATGAGTGCGGCTAGTTCCCTGTGGGGGAGACTGCGCCTGTCCATGAGCGTGAGGCAGAGGTAAGCGTGTGCGCGCCTCGCTGCCGCTTCCGTTTCGTTGTCGCCGTGTTCTTCCGCCCGCGCGATAGTATCACGCCACCGCTGCGCCGCTTCGCACACAAGGTTCGTGTCGGCGTTCACGAAAAAGATTGCGTCGTCGCCGATTTCTTCACATGCGATAGTTTCGTATCGTAGTATCTTGTCTCCCAGCCTGGTGAGGCTAGTTTCCTGCTCGCCTGCCGCTCGCATGATGTGGTCAGCGATACTTTGGTGGCGCAGGAATGGGATGCCTTGCTTGATGCGTTGCATCTCGTGCCCTTTGATATACAGCTCTCTATCGAGAATGATGTGCGCCGCGCGTTCCATGATCGTTAGCGAGTTCGTATACTCAGCGTCGTCCCCCTCTCCCAAATTCTCGATAACGCGACTGAGCGCCATCATCGTATATCCGAAGGGGGTGAGTACTAGCGAGTTGCGAACAATGTCAGTAAATCCCGCGTTGTTGAACGTGTCCGGGTTTATGGGTTGTGTGTCCCATCGTAGTTCGCTGATGGTTTCGGAAAGGATGTCTCCGGTCAGCTCGTCGTGAGGGTCGTTGCGTTCGTCTAGCGCTTCGGTGAGTGTTTCCCACATGTGCGCGTAGTCGCCGTTACGGTACGCGTCCGCGACGATGCTGGCGCACGCTCTCACGTGCTCGTCATCGTCGGGCGGGAATGGGAGGTGTGCGGTGTACTCCGGCTCGTCATAAAATGAGAAGCTTGCCGCTATCTCGGCGTTGTACTTGTCGCGTAGACGCTTGATGCGTTCTTTGTACTGGTTCACTGCTACCTCTCTTATCGCGTCACTGTCAGCCCATGTGGTGCGCCGCGTAGTCGATGACCTGCTCCCCGGTGCTCAGCAATTCGCCGAGTCTGCTGTTATTGTCGCGCACATGCAGGGCAATGGGTAGCGCGTCCTCACCGTCGTACCAAGCGCCCTGTTCGCTGCCGAGCGTCACGGTTTCAATGAGGACACTCAACATATCGGGAGTGAGCGCATCCCGCTCCAACAGGATAGAGCATGCGATGGCGTGAGCTGTCCTGGCTTGCGCGGCTCCCGCCTTATCGCCCTCATCCTCACACTGTTCAGCTAAACGCCCCCAATAGTCGGCGACGCTGGCGAGTGCCCCTGTGTCGTGCGCGTCCAGCCCGTAGGCGTGGCCGTGCGCGGTTGGGCGCTGACGGCGCGTGAGAGTAAGCATGTCGCCACTGAACACCAACGCCTCGTCTCCATCCTCACGGTCGGTGTTGGTTGCTTCTGTGATATAGTGTCCGGCGAGCCGCGTTGCCGTAGCCGGGTTGTCAGCCGCGAACACTGCCATGTTGCTCGCGCAGCGTCGGATAATGTCTGCCGCGTAGTAGAGCACGCCGCGAGCAAGCCGGTCCACAGCGTTATCGTCAGTCGCGTACTGGAAGATGTATTCGAGGGGCGTGCGCACCATACCGGCCGTGTTGGATGCGCTCACGGAGGCGATTTCACGGAACCCGTCACAGTCGAACAGCTCCGTGTCGGTGAGCGCGCCTGCTGCGCGGCAGCCAACAGTGTTGGTGAGTGGGGCGGCGCACGCGTTCTTACCGTTATCGGTGCGACTGGTGAGCATGTCGGCGAGTTCATGCCAGAACGAGTCTGCGCCGTCGTTGGTGAGCGTAGTCTCTAGGCGCATGGCGTGGGCTTCTGCGTCAATCTGGTCCATCGTGTTACTGTTCACGGCGGCTCTCCATTTCTTTTCTTCCCCTATGCGGGCGGGTCTTGTCTTTTCCGTTCTTATCGTAGCATACGCGCGGCCGGTTAGCGCGGTGACGCGGTTTCTCGCGTTTCCATGCGCCCGGACGCTTCGTCGATGAGCGCTTCCATGTTGAGAGTATAGTCCCATGTGCAGAATGGACCCCAGTCGCACGCGTGAGCGGTGATAGGTTCTGCGCGCCCACTGGTTTCTTCCACTAGCTGCATCGTGTCGATGAGGACCGCGAGGTCAGCGCAGGGGAGGGATTGCCCGTGTATGAGTGTGAGAGCTGCGTGCGCGTGCGCGACCCTTGCGAAAGCCTCCCCCTTGCTGTCGCTTTCTTGTTCGGCGCGCGTGATTTCGCCGCGCCACCATTCGGCGGCGTCCCGCATTTCTTGCGTGACGCTTGGCGTGGGGGTGAACTGGCGATTGTATCTGATGAAGTGGCCGGGTAGCGTTTCTGCTTGTAGGGCTTGCTCGCCGACGCTGGCGAGCGCAGTGTCCGCTTCTCGCGGCGCACCCAAGACGTACTGGTCGATGTAGTGGTGGCGAGCGTAGGGTAAGCGATGCGCGAGCGTGCTCAGTGCTTCCTTGTGGATGTGCGGGTTGATGGCGAGGAGCACGCGTGCGACCTGTTCGATGATGGTCAGGTTGTTGTCTCGCGTTAGGTTGGTTTCGTCGTCAGTATATTCGGTGAGTTGGCAAAGAAGCGCAGATAGCGGATTGTAGTGGTAATTTCCGCAGGCTTCTTTCACCATGCGCTCAAACGTGGGGTTGTTGAACGCGTCAGGGTGAATGAGGTCGCTGTCCCACTCTAACATGTGGATGGTTTCGTGTTTGATGTCGTGAATGATGTCGCTGGCGTCATCGCCACGGTCTCGGATTGCCTCAGCGAACGCCTCCCACATGTGCGAGTAGTGGCCGTTGCGGTATGCTCGTGAGACGGTTGCGGCGCATCTTTCGATGATGGCACCTGATTCGTCGTTGAACGCGTCCACGCTCGCGTCGGTGTCGTCCCCTGGCTCAAACTCGTAGTAAAAATCGCTGTACTGGTCGCGTAGCTGCTTAATACGCTCCACGTATTCGTTAACCACTTGTCCTCTTCTTCCCTCTTTCATGTTCGCTTATTCGCTCGCTCCCTGCGGTGCTTGATTATACCACTTGTCGTCGTTGTTTCGCTGTGCTTTATGCGCGCCCTGTGACGCTCACATGCGCTGAGCAACATAGTCGATCAGGGTTTCCACACTGTTGACGTGGGACTCGTAAGGTGAGAGCGGGTCATGGAAGCTGAGCGTGAGGGTATGGGCGTCCTTCCCTTCCTCGCGCGCCTGGTCTTGCTCGTTGAACATGTCCATGAGCGCCGCCAGGTCGCCTGTTGTGATTGTGCCCCGGTGGGCGAAGAGTGTCGCGGCGATGGCCGTGTGGGCGTACCGCGCCTCACGATGCTCGGGCGAGTCTACGCTCGTGTTGTCGATGATGTTGCGCCACCGCTCAGCTGCCACGGTGAGCGCGTCGGTGCTGCGCGTGTCGAGCTGGTATGCTCCTGCCGTGATCGAGCGCAGTACGAGTCCGTTGGTGTCCTTCCAAATGATGAGGCGACCCAGTGTCGCCGCACTGTTGTCTGAGAACATGAGGTATTCGCAGGCGCACGTGTTGGCGAATATGCTGTGCTCCGTGGGGATAAGCGCGTTCGGTTTGCTCGCTTTGCTCATGTTTTCGAGGATGACGCGCGCCGCGTTCTCAATGATGCCGCGCATGATGGTTGTCATCGTCTCGCGCCTGGCGAGAACCTTTTCTGTGAGTGTTTCGCTTTCTTCACTGAGTTGCTTGATGAGGCCGTGGAGTGTCGTGCTCGGGTCGTAGATCGCGTTGTCAGCTAACGCGGATGCTGCGCTGCGGAACGCGTCACAGTCGTAGAGACTGTCCCCCATGAGCGCCATGCCTTCCCAGTCGGCGCGGTCAATGAGCGTGCTCGTGTTGGTGTCGCCGTTGGGGAGCATGAAACTGTAGGAGAGAACGTGCATGGTGGCGCGCCAGAGCGTCTGCGCGTCACCTTGCTGGATGGCGTTGTTGACCGTGTTCACGCACGCCTGCTGGTGGCGTCGTTTCGCATCGTTGAGTCGCTGAGTGGCTTGCTCGTGTGCCTGGTATGTGGGGTGCGTCTGGTCGTAGTAGCCGCGTTTGTCTGTGGGGCACTCGCGTTCGACCGTGAGCGATGTCTGCGTCCACTCGTCGTACGCTTTGCGCGCCTCCTGGTACGTGTCGTTAATGGAGAAAAAGGTGTCACGCACTAGCTTCTCTGGCGTGGACGTAAAGGCGCTTGCGTATTGCGTGGTCATTGGCTTGCCGTTCTCTCTGTTTTCCGTCTCCCGTTTCCATTGTAACACGTCGGCGTGAGGTTAGCTGACGGCCATGCGTGCGGCCGCAAAGTCGATGAGCTTGTCCACGTTGATTGCCGGGAACGCCAGGGTGCTGTACATCACCTCGTTGTCGTTGACGTGCATGGTGCGGCAGTAGTTTCCCTTCTTGGTGTGAACCTTCATGAGTTTTTGCTCTTGGAATGTGTCGATGAGGGCGGCGAGGTCGCTGGGTGTGAGTTCACCGCGTTCTAGGAGGCTGCTGGCGAGCATCATGTGGGCGCACCTGGCCGCTACCTCGCTGCCGGTGTCGCCTTGTTCTTCTGCGTCTTGAATGGCTGTCCGCCACCGCTTCGCCGCTTCTGTGACGCTGCCGCATAGCGCGCGGACGACGCCGTAGTTCGCGGGGTACACGCTGTACTTTGTTTCCGTGTTCCCTGTGAAGATGATGCGTCCTACTTGTGTGAGGGTGGGGAGGTCGCGGGCGTGGTCTCCTGCGAGATATGCACTCACGGCGAGGTTGGAAATTCTGTTTGAGTAGCGTCGGGGGTGTTCCGCGAGCGTTGCGAGGTTACCGCTGGCGGTCAGCTCTTTAGTAGCGTGTTCTCCGATTGTGGCAGCGTTCAGTCCTGCCCTCGTTTTGCCCTTGTTGGCGTTGCCGGTCAGGTGGTCGAGGAGAAGCCATACGCCCGCTGGTATTCCCGGTGTCTGTGTGCTGGCCGCGTCGTCGTGAACTGCGCGAGTGAACGCTTCACAGTCGAACGCGTCCTCGTCAATATGCTGCTCGTCCCATCCGGTCAGGCTGATAAGGTGGCTGATGATGCCGTTGGTGATGGGTGAGGGGGCGCACATGTCGTAGCGAGTGGACGTGGAGAGTGCCCGCCACATGGCCTGGTAGTCGCCCGCCCGGTATGCTTGCGCGATGATGCGGGCGCACTTTCTCGCGTGCGCATCCATCAGGCTTTCTTGCTGGTGGGTGCTGTGGCCTCCGCGCAGGTATTCACTCCGGTATCTGGCGCGTTCGGCGGTGATCGCGTTCACGTAGTCGCCGCTCATGGTGTTACTCGTCATCTTGTTATCTCTCTTCCTGCCCTGTTATTTGCGGCCCGTTTCCATGCGCGACGCGGCCATGTCGATTAGCTCATCCACTTTGATGATGTCCGTGTAAATGTCGCGGACGTTGGTGCCGCTCGCGTTCCTGTCGCGGATACGCATGTTGCGCGGCTCTATGCTGCCGCCGAAAAGTCGTGTTTTCACTTGCATGAGGCTTGTCGCCTCAAATGTGTCAATGAGGGTAGCGAGGTCGGCTGATGGTAGCGCGCCACGTTCCATGAGCGCGCCACAGAGTTTCATGTGGGCGCACCTCGCTTCGATCTCGCGCGCCTCATCCCCGTTTGTTTCTGCGCCGTTAATGATGGAGCGCCACCTGGCGGCTGCGCCCTGAACGTCCCCGCATAGCGCGTAAACGATACCGTAGCTTGCAGCGTTTACCATATAGTTGCTGGTTGTTGTGTGAAAGTTCTTGCGGCCTATGCGGGCGAGGATGTTGTCGTCACTGTTGTCTTCGCCCGCCAGGTACGCGTGCTCGGCAAGGCCGATGGGGGCGCATAATTTCAGGGCGTTGTTTATCAGTTCTTCGCCGTTGGCGCAGCTATTGGCGAGTTCTTCCATGATGCGGTTGCCGAGCGCCACAGTGTTACGTGCAGCCGTGAAGCTAGGGTCACTCGTTTTTAGCGCATTAAAGTCTCCCCAGGCATAAAGGCGACCAAGCAGGCGATGCACGCCGTTCAGGTAATCGTACCTGTTTTTAATGGTGTCGCGGGCGACGGCGCGCGCGAATGACGCTTCGTGTAGAGCGCCGTCGCTAATACCGTGTTCGAGCAACCCTGTCAGCATGATGGTTTGTTCGATAATGTGGAAGGCCGCGTTTTTGTAATATATCCAATCGTCGGTGTGAGTGGCGCCTGCCAGAAACCGTCGTAGTTCCCGTCATGGTAGGCTTGCGCGATGATTGGCGCGCACGCGTCCACGTAACGCGCTTGCGCGTCCTCAAATGCTTGCGTAGGGTCCATGAGTGTACCGTCTGCCGAGCGCGCGGTTATGCGCCCCTCGCAGATGGCTTTTCGCTCTCTCCAGTATTTCTCACGCTCGTCGGTGACAGCTTTTGCATACCTCATTTTCTCGCTCCTCTTCTACCCTCCACGCGTTTCGTCTCGCTACCCACCTGTCGGAAGCGCGCACGTGACGCGCCCCCAACTTTCATGACACGTTATGGTACCATGTTTCCGTGTTGGCCGCGCGTCAAGCGTGAGCGTGTGCTATGATGTGTTTTGTTGCAAAAAGATGACACCAACCAAGAGGAGATACGAGAGATGACCGCCGAACAGAACAAGGGTGCCGCCACTGAGGGAAAGAATACCCCGTTCCTGCCCAAGGGTATGGACAAGAGCGTGTCCTACCGCGCTGTGAGGGGGCAGTTTAATGACCCGACGGGCACTCCGGTTGTCCTCATCTCTCAGCCTGGACAGGGTAAGACGGCGGTCGTGTACGCGCTCGCCGCCGAACACGACTACGAAGTCATTACGATTGTCGGCTCGCAGAAGGACCGCACCGACATTACTGGGTTGCCTACCCTCGTTAATTTCACGGTGACGCGCCCGGACGGCACCGTGGATGAGGTGCGCCAGGTGGAGTACGCGGTCGAAAAGTGGCAGCGTATCGTCATGGAGCGCAAGCGCGTTGTCGTGTTCCTGGATGAGCTGAACACGGCTCCCCCGGATGTCGTGTCCTCGCTGCTCACTATTTTGGCCGACCGGCGCTTCCCGAACGGGGAGACCATGCCGGAGGAGACCGTCATCCTGGGCGCTATGAATGATCGTGATACCGGCTCAGAGTATCACGATATGGCTCCGGCTCTCGCGAACCGTCTGTGCCTCGTCGGCTATCACATGCCGCTGGGCGCGTGGCTGGATGGTGTGCGCCGCGCGTGGGGTAAGACCGTCGGCGAGCGCGAACAGTGGATGCGCCGCGCGGTCGCGGACTTCGTGGACGAAAACCCCGGCTACGCTAATATGCCCAACGATCCGATGGGCGAAGCCGTTAACGCGGCGCAGTTTGGGTTCGCGTCGGACCCGGCTAACGACATGGTTGCCGCGCACGCGTTCCCGTCATACCGTTCGTGGGACCGCCTCGCCACCAAGCTCGCCCACACGTCCCCCCTGGAAGATGGCAGCCCTGACACTGAGCTGGAACACGTGTATGCGGGCGGCATGATCGGCTTCAAGGCCGCTTTCGCGTTCCGTGAGTTCCTTACGCGCCGCCGCGAAGCGGAGAAAACGTTTGACGCGCGCCAGTTCATCAACGACGCGTTCACTATTGGCGACGACGGGGAGCCGGTCGCTAACCCTGACGCGCTGAGCGAGTGGCCGCGTATTGTCGGCGAGGACGGCGCAGACAACCGTCTCGCGGTCGCTAGGGAAGCTGGTCGCCTCGCGGTCGATGACGTGGAGGAAACCCACGTGACCGCTGAGGAACTGCGCAACATCATGCTCCTGTTGCCTGTCCTGTCGGGTGACGAGGAGGTGCCGGGCGTGGGCGGTCGGCTGGATAGTAGCGCCCTCGCGTCTCTGGGTAAGAGTGTCAGTAAGGTGTTTACTAAGGCTCAGAAGCACGCCTACGAGGTGACGGCTGGTGACGCTGAGGGTAGGGTGAAGCGCCGTATGGTGGTGAACGCGCTCGCTAAGGCGCTCGCGTGCCCGCATATTTCGGACGCGAAGAATATGAAGGCGGCATCCAGGGCCGCGTGACGTTGGTAGCTGGGCGCGGCGTGGGGTAACTCGTACACGATGAGCAGCCCCACGCCTCTCCGCCCCGGCGCTCGTCTCGCCTCACGCGTTTGGTGATTGAGGACTGGCGTGACCGCGACATGCGGTAGCGGCGTTTGACGATAGGGCGGTGCGCGCGGAAGCGCGCTTGTTTTGCGTGTGGTTGATGTGGCGCGCTCACCCGTCCTCGTGCTATACTGGTGTCCTGTTGAATATGATGGATGATGTGAACAAGGAGAGTGCTCGCCGTGGCGACTACGAGGGAAGTTCTAGCGCGGGAAGCTAAGGAAGCCGAGGCGTGGGCGAAAGAGAACGCCCGCAGCATGGCTGAGCAGGGTTCCAGGTATCGTCGCCTGTCCCCGTGGGAAGGCAGCGTATGGAGTAAGACCATCGAGTCTTTGCTTCTCCCGAAGGATAAGGGCGGTTACGGCTTGTACCCGCTGTCACCGATCTTTGCTCTCCTCATGCCGTTCGTGGACATTACGTGCGAGACCGCGTACACGGACGTGCGCGCCCGCGTAGGGTTGGGGTTGCAGTTCTTCTACAAGTGGGATAACCGTTTGAGGGCGTTCGCTCTCGCCCACGAGGCGCTGCACGTGGCGAACCGTCATTTTCAGCGCGCCGACGAGTGCGGTAAGACGTTCGAGCACGCGCACCGCATGATGAACCTTGCGGGCGACATGGAGATCAACGAGCTTCTTCTGGATATGGGTGTCGCCCATAGTAAGGATGAGGACGCGTTCGTGTTCCCGTCAAAGTGGGGGTATGAGCGGTCGCGCACGATGGAGGAATACCTCGCGTCCCTGTCTCAGGATCGGGATAAGTTGGAGGAATTGGCTCGCATGTTGGAAGAGTTGCAGAATCGCTATGGCGGCGGCAAGGCTGGCGACGGTGGTTCTGGCGAGGGCCAGTCGGGCGATTCTGACGAGTCTGGTTCTGACGGTGAAGGCTCCAAGGGCGGCGAGTCCGGCAAGCCGGGGGGCGGGCAGTCTAACGGCGGCGATTCTGGCACCTCTGGCGGCACACAGTCCGGCGAGGGCGAGAATGGTTCCGGTTCCCAGGGGGACGGCGGCTCTTGTTCTTCTGGTTCTGGTGGCGAGGGTTCCAATGGTGGAGCGCAGTCGGGTTCTCAGGGTGGCGGTAACGGTTCCGGTGACGAGTCGGGCGATGGTTCTTCTGGTTCCGGTCATGGCGGCGCTGGTTCCGCTAACGAAAGCGCTGACCCCGGCCAGGGTGGCGGTCCTGGTTCCTCAGGTTCTGGCGGTGAAGGCTCCAAGGGCGGCGGCTCCCAGTCGGGTGACGCGGACTCTCAGGGCAAGAACGGTTCTGGCGAACAGTCTGACTCGCAGGGTGAGAGCGGTTCCGAGGGCGACGGTAAGGGCGATTGGACCAGTCAGTATGTGCGCGCGAACGTTGGACACGCGTGCGGGTCGCGCAGCAACAGTGAGGATGATCGTGAGGGCGAGCGCATCGAAGGCGAGACCGGGGTGCGTGGCCGCGCAATGGCTGACGTTGAGGGCGCTCGCCAAGACGCTGAGGCGCTGGTGCGTGAAGCCGCCGACGGCAGTAACAGCATGGGTAGCGGCGCGGGCGACTCGTGGGTGAGGCTACTTGCCCGCATGGCTCCGCCGCGCGTGAACTGGCAGAGCGTGCTGGCTGGCGTGGTTGGCCGTTCCATGTCGTCGCGCGTTCGCGGCAACAGGTATGCGACGTACAAGCGCCCGAATCGTCGCCGCCAGGGCGGCGAGTTCGTTTGGCCGTCGCGCGAGGACAACAAGCCGACCGTGCATGTCGCGGTGGACACGTCGGGTAGCATGGGACGTGATGACTACGCGCACGCTGTGGCTGAGATTGAAGGTATTTTGCGCGCGTCGGCGTCGGGTGCGGCTATCGGCTTCTACGGTGTTGATACGCAGATGAGTGAGCGTCCGCGTATGGTGTCGCATGTTCGTGACCTGAAAGCGTTTGGTGGCGGCGGCACGGACATGTCTGTCCCGTATGAGTGGATGGCGGGCGAGTGGGCGGCTGGCGGTAAGCGTCGTCGCGAGCTGCCGGATGTTCATGTTCTGGTGACGGATGGCTGGGTTGATTGGGGGGAGACGCTTGTGGCGGCTGCGAAGTGTCGCCAGTTCACGCGGATGGTGATTGTGGTGACGAGCGCGAGCGAGAGTAAGCGTGTTATTGAAGATGGGCGTGCGGTTGGCGTGAGCGTGGTGTTTGTGAACGGGTGACGCAAAGCGCCGCATACGCTCTGGTCGTAAAGCGCGTGCGGGTGTTGTGCGGTCGTGGGGCGCGTTTGCTGCCGGTTTGGTGGTGGACGCGCCCCACGTTCTGTTTGCGGGGCGTTTCCTCTCGGAGGCCGTTTCGCGCCGTGCGGTGTGGCGGGGCGGCTATTGGCGTTGTGTTCGCGCGTTCCTAACATGTGAAGGGGTTTTGTTGTGGCCGGGTTGTCCCGTGGTGAGAGAGAAGCAAAAATGCGAGGTATTGCCGTCCGCGCAGAATACGCGGCGTTCATGGGTGAGTGTGAGCGTTTGGGTGTGAGCGTGGGCGGTAACGCCGAAAACAAGTACATGGTGTTCAGGCGCACCCTGGTTCGTGACGACGCGGCACTGCGCGGTGGGGATGGTCTCGGCGGCGAGGGTGGCATGGTTGACCTGCGGTATGGTGCGGATGTGGCGCTCGTGTGCGCGCGGATGGTTCAGGCGTGTTTCCGCGAGAGTGTAGCGCCGTCGGTGTTTGCGGGTATGTCGCCGTTGGGTGTGCTTATGTTTTTGGGGTTGGACGGACAGTGTAAGGACGATCCTGGTGCGGATGCGCTTGCTGCTGGCGCGTGTGGTGACTTGGCGCTTAACGGTGTGAAGTGAAGCGCGGTCGCGCGGCCACTGTCGCGTGTGCGCTGTGTCGCGCCGTCTGGTTGACTGTCTCGTCGCCTCTGGCTCCTCGTGTCGCTGTCGTTGCGTGAGCGCCCCTCGTTCCGCCCTATATGCGCCGGTTATCCGTATCGCCGTCGATGCGGTGCCTGTGCGCGCTTCTCGCGGGCGAACACGTCGTCAACCCACTCCGATAGGGTACGCACGTTTTGAGGCCGTTAAAACGCGTTCCAGAGTTTCGCTTGTCGAGCGCCGGATACAGTAAAGGGGCACCGTTGCAACCTAGTTTACACTAGGTTGCATGGCCTCGTTACCAAGGCCAGCTCCAAGTCTCACGGCGCTCTTATGCGCCCGCTTGGTTCGCGCTTCACCGAGGCCAGCGTTCCCAACAGTATGTTGGTTTCGTCTTACGTCCTCTCCACGCGCGTTTAATGTCCCCGGGGCACTCCCGGCGACCTGAATATTGATGGCCGCGTTCAGATCACGGTCCATTGACAGGCCGCACGCGTCACAGTTAAACGTTCGCTCACTCAGGGACAGTTTGGCTTTCACTACCCCACAGTTTGAGCATGTTTTACTGGACGGATACCACCTATCAACCACACGCAACACGGCCCCAGAGCGTGCAGTCTTATACTCCAACTGACGGCGAAACTCCCCGAGGGAAGCGTCGCTCACGCTGCGGGCGAGGCTATGGTTTTTCACCATACCCGCAACATTCAAGTCCTCAACGCACACGACGCTGTACTTACTAGCAATCATAGCCGTTGCCTTATGGATGGCGTCAGCTCGCACGCCCGCCACGCGAGCGTGCAACCGGGCGACATGTTTCTTAGCCCTCTCACGCCGCGCACTCCCCTTAACCTTGCGGCTCATGGCTTGCTGAGCCTTCCGCAACGCTTTCAACCTAGCACCCAGGGCGCGAGGGTTAGGGATAACAGTCCCATCCGAGAGCGTAGCGAGGTTCTTCACACCGAGATCAACACCAACCGCGCCACCTCGCGGCGCTGGGTTGGTAATTGGCTCGCGTTCCACGGTCAAGCTCGCATACCAATTCCCGGCCCGGCGCGACACGGTTATGCGGACAAGACGCGCTCTATCCACCCGTTTATACACATTCTCCGTGCAATGCACGCGGCCGATGCGGGGCAGCTTCAACCCGTAAGGGTCACTGGCCGTGGGCGCGGTAAACCCCGTGGAATACTCGAACCGCATGGCATGGTTCTTCGACTTGAAACGGGGGAAACCTACTCTCTTACCTTTACGCTGCCCTTTACGGGACTGAGACCAGTTAGACAAACCCTGGGACAAGCTACGCAACGCCATGCTGTAGGCTTCCTTGCTGTTCTGGCTCCACCACACGACACCAGTATCCCGGTTGACGGCGAGAGTATCTTTGTTCGCGTTCCACCAGCGACGCAGAGCGTAATGGGACCAGTCGGCAGGCTCGCTGTTTTCTAGCGCTTCTTTCACGTGAGCGAGACCAGCGTTATACGCGAAACGAGCAGCCCCGGCGTGACTCACCATCAGGCGCTCCTGCCTCGGCGTAGGGTCAAGCCTTACCTTCACAGCCTCATACGAGGTCATATGGCGCAATCACCCCCAAACCTTCCCGCTCACTTACCAACGCGTTTCATAACACAATATCAGCGAAGAAACCAACACAACTTTACAGTGGGCGTACCCCCAGCAATCGGGGCACCCCACACACCGAAAGTTTCGGAATGAGGGTGCCCCACAAGCGAGCGCCACGCGAGGGCGGCACTCGCCACGGTCACGTGGTCACTACTGTTCCCACTCGGGGTACGCGACACCGATCTCCCACATGTACTGGTCGTAGGCCGCCTTCATCACGCACGACGACCATTCGTTCAACTCCGCGTCGTCCTCTGCGAGCGCCATCTCACCCAGGTTCTCCGGCACACTCGCCATCCCGTAATTGAGCGCATCAATAACGCTATGGCGGATACGCGTGTGGGACGCAACATTAGCGTCCGGTTTAGTAACGCTCAGCTTACCGACCTTGCGCTGGACAAACACCTGCATTTTCCCGATCTTCATGTACAGGTGCTCGGCAACCAGGCGAGCCGCCTCCACCGTCAGCTCACCATCGCTCGCGTCCATGAGCTTATTGAACAGGGATGCGACCGCCGTGATGGAACTGCTGCCGGGGTTCGGGTCGCCGCTGGGCGTGTACGGGAACCACGGCTTAGGCTCCGGGCTGGCGCCCTGCGCCTCATACGCTGGGCGCTGCGCCGGTGCCTGCTCCTGAGCGGGAACATGCGCACCCCACGCGCTGCCCGTCGAAAATTCACGCTTAGCGAGGGCACGCGCCGCCTCCGGGTTCAGCTCCGGGTTGCGGCGAACAATCATGTCCTCGAACATGTTGCTCTTAGGGAGGTTACCCTGGAAAACCCTCTCATTCCCCTTGTCGTCAACAAAGCGCGTTTCGCTATCGTCTACAATCCACGTCTTACCACCATCGAGCGACACGGCTGCGACAGCGGTCTCGAAAATGCGGTACTTCTTTTCAACGTCGCCAATCGACATGCTGCCCCTGGCTTCGTTGTACTCGCGAACGAAATCAGCCCACGTCATGTCCAACGGCGCTTTTTCGGTGCCGTCGTGACCACCGTTGAAGCCGGGCGCAATGTGGCCGTCCTTCGTGTACGGCTTCGTGTCTTTCCTAGCCTTACGCTTGCGGTACTTTTCGATACGGTAAATAATGGGCGTGTTATTGTCGTACGCTTCGCGCAAGGCGGCGGCAACCTTATTGGTGCCATCGTCAAAAACGGAGCCGTACACATCATAGTCGTCGCCGTCGTGCTTAAAAATCGCCTTGTAGCGCGTGTTTGCGTCGCTACCCGGCCTCGGCCTCGTCACATCTAGCTTGCTGATACGCTCATAGCCCGTGCGAACCTCTAGCTGTTCGCGCTTGTCTGCCGGCGCTGACGGGTCGCCCGCGAGCGTAACAAACGGGAAAACCTTGTCCCCCACTCGCATGTTCTCGTACAGCGGCGGAACGGTGCCGTTCACGCCGTTTGTGTTCGTTTCGTTCATGTTCTGCGCCATCCTTGCTCCTCATGTGGCATCACTTGTTATGCGTGTTTCTCTTGAACCCGCTCTCGAAGCGAACGGGGCCGCGTCCACGAGTGTAGACGCTTGCGGCGGGCGCGCCCTCTCAACAGTGAGGCCGCCACGCCATACAGCACGAACGGCGTGCGCGCAAAAACTGCCCTACGTGAGGAACAGCTTCACGCGCCCACCGTGGGCGTTAACAGCCGCGCCCCGGCCACGCGCGGGGCGCGCACCTGTCAGAACGGAGGCTCGTCGCCATACTGGGTAGCCGCGCCGCCAGTGAAAGCGTCAGCCTGCGCGGCGGGAGCCTGCTGCTGGAAACCGCCCTGCTGCGCGCCGCCATTGTATGCGGCCTGACGCATGTCCGCCGCCTGCGGCTGCGCGGGGGCCGCCTGCTGGTAGCCGCTGCGGCCCTGACTAAAGCCGCCACCGTTGTTGGTGCGGGTGACCTGCGCGCGAGCGCGACGCAGCGACGGACCAACCTCATCGACAAGGAGTTCCATGACGGTGCGCTTATCGCCGTCCTTCGTCTCAAACGAGCGCTGGACCAAGCGACCCTGAACGATGACGCGCATGCCCTTACGCAGCGACTCGGTAACGTTCTCGGCGGCCTCGCGCCACACGGAACAGCGCATAAACAGCGACTCGCCGTCCTTCCACTCGCCAGAGTTACGGTCGTACGTGCGAGGCGTTGACGCGACGGTGAAGCTCGCGACCGCCGCACCGTTCCCAGTCCAATGTAGTTCCGGGTCGGCGGTCAGATTGCCGATCACTGTAATAACTGTCTCTCCTGCCAAGGTTCCATCCTCTTTCTTGTCTTGGTTTTTCCTTGCAAAGCCTAATATAAACGCCCATATTGGCGTTGTCAAAAGTTCGCTAACGGCTCTATGGGGCGCATCGTTTCGCCTCTATTCCCGTTGCTCGTTCAACACCTCGAAACGCCGTGCGTTTGCGTTTTCGCCGCGCTAAAAACTACCCCGGTACGCGAGTGGGCGGGCGTAAGGGCGGCGCTGCCCCGGTTTCAGTGGGAGTGCTCGCTCGTTTGGCGATTGAGCGCGTGAGCAAGCTCACTTTCCCACGCGCCACCCAGCTTACTTGCCTTCTCGTTGACACTCTCCGCGCTAATCTGGCGCGCATCCTGGTTCTCGCTCTCCGCGCGCTCTGCCCACCAAGAGGGGGACTCGTCGCCATAGTCGCCATATTTGCGGCTACGCATGTAGTAGTAGAGGGCAACAGCGGCCATTGCAACCGGAAGAAACCGGAACAACCAGTTCACTGCCACGTAGGCGCTCATCCACGATGACGTTTCCTCGCCGCCGAAACCCGTGTAAAGCGGAATCCACCAAGCGTTTGCGAGAACCAGCGCCACCACCGCGTAACGCCCCATACGGCGGCAACACGACGATAGAGGACACGATAACGCGAGAGTAGCGTCAGCGGCGTTTGCTTCCTCAACTTGTCCCGCTCGTACACCGCTCTCACGCTACCATGCAGCGACACGGCGAGGACCACCAGTGACGCAACTTCAAGAATCGCTAAAATAGTGAACGTCATTATTGTTTCCTTCCAAGCGCGTCAGCCAGTTCACGCTCCCATGCGCCGCCGCAACTAATCGTCTGATTCTCACACTGTACCATGCTGTCGGCCGCGTCGCCAGCCGTGGCGTCAGTTTTCTTCGCTGCGAACGGGCACTGAGCTGCTGGGCGTGTCGAAGAAAACAAGGTATTCATGAACATAACACCATGCACAAGCGCAATCGCAAACAACGAAACGGTGAGAACAAACAAAGCGAATAGGCGCGCATCCGTTGGTCCATTCTCGCCGATCACTGTTTTCGACATTTCAACGAAAGACCCGGAGAACTTACCAGAGTCACAAAGTGAGCGGACGCGACGGTGTTAAGCGCCCAACCAAGAAACGACCAAAACAGGTTGAGACCCCGGCACGTGTTGCAACCGCAATCACCGAAATGGGCGTAAAATAACACGCAGTTGACGGCTATGCAGAGGAGGGCGACAATAATCAATCCGCCGACTGCAAACGCCTGCGCGATGTTATGGAAAATCTCGCTTACGTTCTCGTCCGTAACGCTGCCAGACTGCGTGGAATACGGCAACCATAGTGTCCCGGTCATTCTTCACCTATTTCTTCGCGAGTGCGGCTGACAGTTCACGCTCCCACGCGACGCCAGTAGTCAACGGTTGCTCTTCCAACAGTGCCATAGCATCCACCGTATTGTCGCCATCATTAACCTGCATGCCTGTTTTGAGTAGGCACGGTTGATTGTGACAGCCTCGCGGGTTGAGGAGAGTATATACTGACGTGAACATGCACGCGAGAACAGCGACACTAGCTACGAGGGTGAGCACTGCGAGCGGAGACGGGTCGGCGGCAGGACCGCCACCGACAGGCGTTTGCGTACTCGTTGACGCGGAGGAAAAGAAAACAACGTTCACAAACGGAAACAGCATGTTCACGCCCGCCGCAAGCGCCGCACGCACAGGGGCGCGCCACACGCATTTGTTAACACACCCGCAACCGTCACGCCACCCTCGCCACACGTAACTCGCAAGCGCAACGTTAGCGGAGACAAACAGTAGCCAGAGGGCAACACAGGTAAGACGCATCTGTGCCTCAGCGAGCGCCTCTAGCGCACTCCCCGTGGGATTACTGCACGCCTCAGCGCACGCGGTCATAGCGTTCACTGTTCACTATCCTCACTGCCGTTCCCGTGCGCGTTAATTTCATCCACGAGTGCGCTGCCACGCACCACGGCAGAGCAAACGATGCTCGCCACAATCAACACGGCGACCGCAATGATCTCCCACGCCAACAAGCCGACGCCGAGGAAACTCGCGCCCGGATGCTCCGACCGATAATGCGAACCAGGAATCGACGGGACAATAAACGCGAGCAACACGACAGCGTTCACGCCAAAACGGTACGCGCCTGTCATGTTGCCTTTCTTGCGCTCCACAAAGTCGTACATGACACTCATGGCGAGCGCCAATCCGGCTCCCGCGAAAAACGACGCAACGGCCATGCCTGCGGTCATAAACATCCTTTGCTTTCGTCCCGCTACAAGGAATTGTAGCGCTCGATTATCTTTCAACGTGCTCAATGATACCACGCGAGAGAGGGGTGCGCGTCTTGAAAACGCTCGCGCACCTTTTCTCTCACGCGACAGCTGTTTATCCGCGCCGCTTGCGCCCCAGCGCCTCGTCAATGGGCGCAACGCGCCGCGTCAGCCCGTCAACGTTCATGCCGGTGTTAGACCGACGCGCGTAAAGCCCTTGGCTACGAGCAGCATGTAGTATTATGCTAGTTGCTGCGCTGACACGTCGCTCCTGTGCTGTCCGCGCCTCACGCTTACGCGCAAGCGTGGACAGTAGGCGATACCTCCTCGCTTTCACGCGTCGCTGCCTTCGCTGACGTTGCCTTCGCGGTCACCAGCGTCGCCCGCGTAGTCGCCGTTCTCGCTACCGGCGTTCCCGGTCGAAAAAGATGGTTTATTCTTCACGCCAGCTTCGCTCGCGTTCGGCTTCACGCTGCCCGCGAGGATAGCATCATCCATGTCCAAGCGCCGCACGTACGATGCGCACAGTGAATGGAACGCGCGACGCGCGAGCACCGCCGCAAGAACGAACGCAACTGCGCCTATCTCGAACAAGTGCCGATACATGTACCCGTCCTCAAATGTGCCAACTCCAGCCGGGGCGGGTGACATATACTGCGCGAACGCGTTTCCCACGAGGGAGGCGACAAACGCAACCATTACGACAAATACGATGCGCAGTGGGTTAAACCAACTGCGCGGACCATACACGTAATCACGCAATGCGTCGTTCAGCCACGCGACAATCTTTCCTGACATGTTCTTCATGACGTTTCTCCTGTTCTCGTTGTTTCTCGCGGTGGTAACCGTCATCCCCGCAAAAGCGTTGTTACTTGTGGAGGGCCGCGTCAAGCTCACGCTCCCACGCGTCCCCAGCCTCACCGGCTGTGGCTTCACTGGCGGTCGCTGCCTCGTGAGCGCGTGCGACCTCCGCGTCTCGCTCCGCGCGCTCTCGCTCTGCCTTCTGTTCGGCGCGGTTTTCGAGCCACCGTTCGCGGGGAGACTTGGATGGTGCTTGACCAGCGACGAGGCGGTTCAAGAGGATAGAGCATACGATGGCCGTCACAATCGTCGTCACCATTTTCGGTAACCCCGTCGCATACACGATGGTCGCCGTCACACACGTCACTGTCGTGCTAGTGAACATCATGCTCACGAAGCGCCACCCAAACCAGTGTGAAACAAACGCCAATGCGGCGAACGCGACCACCAGCCCAACACCAAACAGTACCACAGTATCCAAATTCGCCGCCCTCTCCCTATTTTCTCTCTTACCGCTTTCGCCCGCACGCAAGCCGCACGGGTAGATGCGCGCCCACAAACCACACAAGAAAAGCGGACTGTGGGCGCGCCGCCACTGTTACAGAACGTTCACGCTGCCGCCGTCAATCTCACGGCGCGCTTCCAACTTGTCCACAAGGGGAGCCACGTACTCGGTCAGTTCACGGCTGTTAGCTCGACGTTCCTCACCAAGAGTAGACAGTTGCGCGCGAGCATCAACGATAAACCCGGTGAGCGCGTCAAGGTTACGCTTAATGTCCTCCACCCTAGCGATGGTGCTCTTCTCGCGGGCAACCATTCCAGTGATGTTCTTGCCGATAAGCTGAGTGTTCTCGTCCGTCAGCTTAGCGACCGCCGCGTTAACAGCATCCAGGGTGTCGCCCACCATCTCCTGAGTACCCAGGGCGGTGCGAACAAGCGTCTGCGCCTTCAACACGGGGATAGTATTGTTGAGCGTTTGGACGGCCTGGCCAGCCAACATGCGCGCAGACTGTGAGGCGATAGCGAGTTCCTGGCACACGTAGAGCGCGGTGCCGACCTGTCCCAGCAGTTCGTTCTCGCGGCGGTCGGCGGCGTCAACGACGCTAGAGTGGAGCGCGTCAGCGAGAACAGCGTCGCCCTCGTCGCCGGTTGCGCGCAGTTCTTCCACGCGGGCTTCCGCGTCATCGCGAATAATGCGCACGGCGTGAATGTCCGCCGCAATATCCTGGATACGGTCACGCTGGTATGCGGCCTCGGTGTCCAGCAGGTCAGCGTCACGCGTCATCGTCAGCGCCGCGTTGTGAACGGAGTCGGACGTGTCCTGCAAAGACTCTTCTGCGCTTTGGAAGCGCGCCTGAAACTCGCGGAGGCGCTTCTCAGGGGATGCGAGGAACGGGAGCCAGCGCGCGATGGCGCTCTGCTTACCGAGACCGTTCACTGTGACAGCCAGTGCTGCGAGTTCGCGTCGCATTGCTTCCGCGCCGTCCGTCTTAATCTTTGCGCCATCGGCGGTGCGGCTCAGAATGTCGGTCTTGCCGCTGACGGCGGCTTGTACGTGTTCCTGTCCGATAGCGGAGACTTCGGCTGCCATCTGCGTGTACTTGGTCTGGTCGCGGCTTTCGAGGGTGCCGCTGATCTTCGCGCGAATCATGGGGGCGAGTTCACGTTCGCGCTCTTCCACGTCGTAGTTGCCTGCGAGCTTGCGGGCAACGTCACTCATGTACGTGCCCTCGTTGATGACCTCTACCTCTACGATGTCGGTGCTCTTCTTGCGAGTCGCCTTCTTGGCGGCGGGCTTCTTCGCCGTCGTCGCCTTCTTAGCCTTCGTGGTGGTCTTTCCGGCGGTGCTCTTCTTGCTAGATGAGGCGGTGGTGGTCTTGCTGGTAGCCATGATGGGTATTCTCGCTTTCTTTAACGGTGCTCACGTTACTCATGTGGATAATCGTTATTGTACCACGGTTGTTAAGGTTATGTCGCGCGCAAATGCTCGCGCCACTCACGCTGGTTTACGGTCGCGTGTTAGATGACGGTGGGTTCGTCTCCTGCCGCCGTGCGGACAAGCTGACGTGCGCACATGTTCATCCACGATGTTTCTGTCACGTGCTCTGGGCGCTCCTCTGTGGGGAATGTGGCCGTTAGGTCGATGACGGTGAGCGTCACGCTCACGTTGCCGCCCGCCCCTGTTGTGACAGCGTAGTTGTGGACGGTGCCGGGTTCCACTGTGGCCGTGTGGACGACGCGCATGGTACCGTCCGCGCCCGCAGCGATGAGGGAGATGGGGCGAGGCGACCATGCGAGCGCCGACACGATCTCACTGTCGTTTTCGCTGTTTTTGAGGTCGTACATGAACGTTGCGGCGCTCTCAACGAGTGCTACGCGTTCGCTCGTGGCGACAAGGACGACGGGGTTAACGTCCGTGTTGCTGGTGGTTTTTACCCACACGCCGGGAGCGTCCCCCATGCTGATGGTGGTGGTTTGTGCGACGCGGGGACGCTGCACGGCCTCGTCGTTTGCGTGTCCGCTCGCCTGCGTGTTTTTCTTCCGATTCCAGAACACGAAAGTTACGCCTCTCCTGCCTCGTTGTCGCTGTTGGTGTCCTCGTCGCTGCCAGGCGCGCCACCGTTGTTATTGTTGGCGTTGGCTCGTGACAGTCCTTTGATGGCCGCGAGCGCTGGGAATCGTTCACGCTCCACCGTGCGAGCCTCCGCAGACGCGTCCTTATAGTAGCGTTTAATGTTGGCAAGTTCGTCGCCGATCTTCTGTAGCTCATGCAACGCAGACTCAACGAACGTCTCATTCACCGCGAGAGCTTGTTCTTCCACGCTGTCGAGAACGCGCACAAGCACTTCACGGGCTTGCGTGCGCGACTCAGGCTCAGCCTTTTCCGCCAGGGTGAAAGCATCCGCCACCTGGCCGCGTAGCGTGTTCGTGAGGCCGCTCATCAGCGCCTCGTCACACCAATACTTGTCGTTGGCGCGCTGCGCGACCAGTTGCACGGCGGTCGCCGCGCGTGTGGCGGCATCCAGCACGCGCTGGCCGTACACGCTGTATCCGCATACGGCTTGTCGCATCACGTACTCGGAGAGCACGAACAGTTTCCGACCGTACCCGGACACGGTAATGGTGGTTTCAGACTGTTGTTCACTCATGCTTCGTATCCTACCACATTGCGCGCGTTGTCCGCCACACGTGCGCGAGCGTGTCTTGCGGTTGCGCGAGCCACGCGCGTCATGTAGCATATGTGCGAGACATGATCGTAACACAGAACGTGAAAGAAAAGAGGAAGCACATGCGTAAGCTCGCACGAATCACCACGGTAGATGAGTTTACCCCGATTGAGGGTGCGGACCGCATTGTCGCAGCTCACGTTGGCGGGTGGACCGTTATCACCCCCAAGGGCGCACAAACGGATGACAAAGACGCGCTGTTCATCTATCTAGAGGTGGACGCCGTTGTCCCCGAAAAGGCTGCCGTGGAGCGTCCCGCGTTCCAGCCCCTCATGGGCATCAAGGTGCAGGCCTTCACGCTCATGGACGAGGACACGGAGACCGTGTTCCGTGTGCGCGGCCACCGTCTGCGCACGAAGCGCATCCGTGGCGTCTACTCGCAAGGCTTCCTGTTGCCCGTCGCAGACGTGTTCACCGCCGACGAGATTAACAGTCTGAATCTCGCGGACGGCGTGGATGTGTCCGATGTGCTGGGTGTCGTCAAGTACGCGCCCGCCCCCAAGGAACAGCAGTCGGCGGACAACAATCCTCGCGGCAAGTGGGATGACTCTCTCGCTCCCAAGACCGACGCGGAGCGTCTACAGAACCTCACCCGTTACTGGGACGAGATTCAGTCGCTCACGTGGATGCCCACGCTAAAGGTTGATGGTACGTCAATGACGGTTGCCAACGACGCGGGCGAAATGAGAGTTTTTAGCCGCAACCTAGAGGTTGGGGAAGATAACGAGCGCGCCGTCGCGGCCAAACGGAATGGCCTGTGGGCGTGGCTTGAAGCCAACCCCGGCTACACTGTTCAAGGAGAGCTGGTCGGCGAGGGCATCCAGAAGAACCGACTGGGTATCAACGGTCGTCGTGTCCTCGTGTTCTCCGTGTGGCTGAATGGCGTGAAGCTACAGCGCAGCCAGTGGCCCGCTTTCCTCGAAAACATGGGCGTCCCCGTCCTCGGTGACGAGTGGCAGCCCTCTCGTTTCGAGTCGCCGGAAGCACTCATCGAAGCCGTCAACACCCTCAAGGGTCACATCGGCTCCGGCCTGAACGAGGGCATCGTCTACCACATGGTGCGCGACGAGGGCGATAACACGCCGCTTCCGCGTTGGATGTCGTCGCGGGAGAACTTTAAGGTTGTGTCCAACCGGTACCTCGCTAAGTTCGAGTGAGGTAACCGTTGGATGCGTGAAACAGCCCCGCCACCAAAAGCGAGAGGTGGCGGGGCTGTTTTCTTACCGTCCGCGTTGCGGTCGTATAACCGCGCGCATTCCGCTCCCGTCAGTGGCCGTACCCGGGGGAGGTTTCCACGTCGCACAAGTGAGAGTCGTAGTCCTCAACGGTGGGGCGCGCGGTTCCGAAAGTGCCGCTCTCCTCGTCGTACCCTGTGAGGATAACGTTTTGCTGCCTACCGCTCTTGTTGGCTACGGTGATGATGTCGCCGCTCCTATGTGCCGGAGCTTTCACTCTCCACTCGTCCTGCCAGGTGATGGGGTTGGTCGCTTTCTTCCACGCGGGAGTCACGTCCGTGTAGTCGCTCCACGTGCCGTCGCGGTTTTTCTCGCCGCCGAGGAGAATCGTTGACACTGCTCCGTCTCGTCTCTTAATCTTAATGATGTCTCCGGCGTGGGCGTCCGGGTGGTGCGGGAGGTACTGGCCGCTGCTCTTCCTCCTCCATTTCCCGCCGGTGAGCGTGTTGCGCAACGTTTTTACCTTATACGTTGCTGCGTCCGCGTACGAGGCCGTCACATCCGGCCCGCCACCCGACGCCGCTACGACTTCTACGACGCTGATCCGCCCCGTCCTCCCGTGTTTGACGCGGATACGCTGCCCAGCCTGAACGCTCTCTCCCCCGTTGGGTAGGGTGATGTGGTCGGGGCGCGTCATTGTTGGCGCGCTCATGCGGCGCTTCACGCTAGCCTCGCCCGCTTGTGTGAGCGTCCCGTCCGGGCGATGGTGTGTGGTCTGGGGTGCCGCCCAGTAGGGGGTACACGTGTAGGTGCCGTCCCCATTGTCGGCGTCCACGCGGTACGCCTCATGTTCGGTGGGTAGCATCATTCCCGGCTGGACTCCCCATGATGTTTTGATGATTGTTTTCCTGGCACTGTTGCCGACGATGGTTCCGCGCGGCCCGTCCTCTTCCCCTTTGTCGGGGTTTGCGGGGCGCGTCCATTCTCCGGGCGCTGGTATCGCTTGCGCTGCTTTCTCGTGTCCGGCTCGCGCGAGTCCGTCTCGGTAGGCGAGAAGCTGGTGCCTATTGTCAGCGTATTCTCCCTCCAATCCGAGGCGACCGTTCAGCCCGTCTTGTGCTGCTTTCTCGATGAGTGCGCAGTGGCGGGCGTAGGAGCCTTCGGGCGCGTAGGCGAGAATGTCGTCCGCCGTCGGGTTGGATGCGGGCGCACCGTCTTTGGTCTGCTGGTCTAGCCACGCGTGGAGGGTTTGTTCTGGTAGCGTGGTCGCCCACCCGCCGATTGTCTCCCCGTCTAGGATGGGGTGTTTCAGGGCGTTTTCTTCGAGCGCCCACTGCGGTTGTTCTTTCGTGAACGCAGGGAAGCCGGCGGCTGCGTGCTCGGCGGCCTCTTCGCGCGTTCGGTAGTGGGGTGCTGGCCGCCCGTCGCTGGTGGTGAGTGGGCACTTGCCGGGGGCGGCCCTGCACACGGCTGGCATCCCTTTGTTTTTGCCGGACTGCGCGATATGGTAGATTGACGCTTTCGGTGCTCTCATTGTTCCACCTCTTCTTGTTGTTGGCGTGCCCGTCAGCGCATGGGTTTGGACACGCAACTGGCTCTAGCGCTTCTCTTTGCCGCCGCTTCCCCTGTTTATCCAATAGCTTCGTTTTCGCCGCGAAAATCCTGCCACGCGCCCGTTACGCCAAACCCTACTGTCGTGTGATACAATGCGTGTTATGGTAGCAAATATGACAAGCGGTGTTATTCCGCGCGATGAACTGAATAATATTGTCCTCTCCTACGTGAACAGCGAGAGCGCGCTCGTTCCTTTGTCAGAATGGGCGACAAGCGCGCTGGTCGCGCTCAGGGCGCTTGAGCTTGCCGCGCGGAGCTACGAAAACAGGGAGAGCCTGAACAGGTTAATGCACGATCAGGTGTCGCCCGCGTTGGCGTTTACTCCCGTGTCAATGGAAGCTGGCAGGGGCGCTGGTCACACTATGCTGGCGGTCTCTGACCTGCTGGCGTACGGCGCTGTCGTGGACCCCGGCACATCAAGCGACAATATGGTGTTTGGCGCGTGCGTTCGCTTCACCACCGGCGAGCAAGACCGTGAGGCCGTGGAGGTCGCCCGCAAGCGTGGTAGCGTCGCGCAGGCTGAATTGGACCGGCGAGCGGGAGACGGCGCGCGTGCGCGGTCTGCGCGCAAGCCGTTTTGGGTTGGGGGAGAGCGGTGGTGAACGCCGCCGCTGGCGCGGACAAGGAGAGTATGCAGGTGACGGTACCGGCAAGTAACGGCGCGCGCATGAGCGCAGGCGACGTGTTGGACGCTTTAGAGAAAGCATGGAAAGAGTCGGCGCTCGTGCGCGAGCTGACGATTACGGACACGCGTGAACTGTACCGTGAGCTAGAGAAGGGTGAGAAGCATGGGCCGCTGAAAAGGCGCATTGACGCGCTCATGTTCTCGCCGGACGGTATGCGCACCGCTATCGAAGTGAAGGTGGATGTGGCGGACGCTGGGCGCGAGTCGTGGGCGAAAATCAGGCCGTGGATGATGGTTGCGCACCGTTTCGTGTACGCGGTTCCGGCCGGGTTGATCGACAGGCCGCCGGTTGGTGCGGACCAGCGTTCCGGCCTCGTATGGGTGTACCCGGACGGGCGCGTGGAGTGGAAGCGGAAATGCAAGATTAACCATTCGCCGGAGGCGTTGCCTCAGTTGACGGTGTTCAATCTGGCGTGGCGTGCGGCGAAGGGCGAGGTGCGGTCGTTCTAGAGGCGGCGCTGCGATAAGCGTCGGTCAGTGGATGAGAGGCGGGCGGAGCGCACGCTGCGCTCCGCCCGCCGCCTTGTTTCCGCTGCTATTGCGTGGGTTTGATGGTCTCGCGGCGCTCTATTTTGGTGGCGGCTGACTCCCACGGCTGCTTCCCGCGTGCCCGTTTCGTGGCGTGCGGCGAGGCGGCCCCTGGCGTCCGGTTGGCTTGTTTTATTGTAGGAAAATGCGATGCGCGCACGCAGCCGCTCCGCGCCCAGCGCCTCTCGCGGGCGGTTAGCGCTGTTGGCTGCGAACGCGCGATTGGAGGAGACCCAGTTGACAGTATTTCACGCATGGAAGAAACGGTGGGGTGGTGTGAGCGCTTCCGCTCTCGCGGCGCTCACATTCGCGCTCGCAGCGCCCCTCACGGTTGGCGCAGCCCACGCCGAAACAGCGGGCGACAACCCATCCACGGGACAAAACAGTAACCCCGCCTCTGTGACGTTCGGGCAAGCTGACGGGACTGTTGGCAACGATAAGGTTCACATCATGGCGCTGCCAGACAGTGACGCTATCGTGTTGGAATCCAACGGTCATTTCGGTATCGTAGACAGCGGTGAGGACGACGATTACGCGGACGGGAGTGACCCGCGCTACCCGTGGCGGGCGGGCATCGCCACGCGGGGATTCACGCGTGACGTGGACGCGTACCTACAAAAGCTAGGAGTCAACAGCAATAACCTGGACTTCTACATTGGTACGCACGCCCACTCCGACCACATCGGCAACGCTGACACGATCATCTACAAGTACCGTCCGAAGCGCATTTACACGCCCCAATACTCAGACAGTTACATTCTCGACCGCACGCGATTGTGGGATAACCAGAAAGTGTACGATGACATGATGCGGGCCGCCGCGTGGGCGGGGGCCGCGTACGGGGCGGTCCTCGACCAGCACGTCACGCCTGGGAACGATGATACTATCCAGATGGGTGACATGCGCATCCAGATCATCCCCACCGACCCGAACGAGAACTACAAGCGGACAGGCGTGTACGACGCTAACCTTATCGCGTACACGGCGAAAGTGACCGCACACGGGCGCAGCGCCTACCTGGCTGCCGACCTGGAATCCACGGGCGGCCAAGAAGCCTACGTCGCCCCGATTGTCGGGCATGTGGACTGGTTGAAGTCACCGCACCACGGCCTGCCGTCGTCCAGCAACAACGGGTTCGTGGAAAAACTCTCCCCAACGCTCATCATGCAGACCGGGTACGAGTTCCAAACCCATGACGGCGCTGTCGCCGGGGCGGCGCGCGGCCAATACGAGTGGTTCGAGGCAGCCAGCATGAGGAAAGCCGGATACGACGCGCTTGTCGGCACGTTCACGCCGAGTGGGATCACGCGCCCCTCCTACAACGTGAGTATGGGGCACGTGTTCGGGCAGGCTGCGCCCGCGCGCACGTGGTGGCTGCACGATGGGAGGCCGTGGGCGACCGTAGGCTGGTGGCAGAGCCGGGACGGCGGATGGCACTACTTCACGGGCGCGCCCACGGCGGCGCAAAGCCGGTGGGTGAACAGCGCAGGCTCCTGGTATTGGATGGGCGGCGACTCGTACATGGCATTCAGCACGTGGGTGAACGACGGGACCGGCTGGTACTGGGTGGACAGTGACGGAGCCATGCTCGGCGCGGGCTGGCACCGCATTAACGGCGACTGGTACCTCATGGCTGGCAGTGGCCGCGCCTACACGGGGTGGGTGCAAACCCCCGGCGGCTCCTGGTATTATTTGGACCCTGTGAGCGCAAAAATGCGCACAGGGTGGGTGAATGATGGCTCCGGCTGGTTCTACTTGGGCGAGTCCGGCGCGATGCGCACCGGCTGGGTGAGGGACGCTGGGAGCTGGTACCTGCTATCTGGGACTGGTCGCGCCGCCTCTGGGTGGGCGCTTGACGGCGGCTCCTGGTACTACCTGGACACGAACACGAACGCTATGCGCGTCGGTTGGGTGAGCGACGCGGGAAAGTGGTACTATCTGGGGGCGGACGGTGCGATGCGCACCGGCTGGGTGAGGGACGCTGGGAACTGGTACCTGCTCGCAGGCTCCGGAGGGTCCATGCTCACCGGGACAGTCACCTACGACGGCAAACAGTGGGCGTTCGGCGGTGACGGCGCGCTCATCAGCTAACGCCACAAACGCGGCAAAACCGTGTGGAAGAGGAACGCGCGCTATCAAACCGACCAAAACAGCCAGCCAGCAGAAGAAACAAAAACGAATGGGAGGCACACAGTACATGATGGTGAAGAAAACAACAACGACAATCGCGGCGGGCGCGCTCGCCGCCATCACGGCAGCAATGCTCACCGTAGCGCCAGCACAGGCAGCCGCAGCAGGAGACGATGATAAGGTTCACCTGCTCACAACCGGCACCAGCGCCGTGTTCGAGACGAACGGCCAGTGGGTACTCGTCGGCGGTGACCAAGCCGCCTACCAGTACCTCACCAGCAGGGGCGTCACCAAGCTCGACGCGTACGTCGCCGTGAACACTAACCCCGACGTCATCGCGGCAGCCCCGGATATTATCGGCGCGTTCAAGCCCGGTAGCGTGTGGACGCCCGGCTACGACGAATCCCGTGTCAGTAACCCGACGGCGGGGGCCGACGCTGCGTACCGTCGCCTCACGGACGCGGCGCTGGCAGCAAACCGCTCCTACGGGGCGAAAACCGTAACGGGCGCAGACAGTGGCACGCAGTTTACTGTCGGAGACATTCGGTTCACGCTCTACAAGTCCGATGACGCGACGCCGGAGACGACCGGGGGAGCCGGGTACATGGTGAAAGCCGAGTCGCACGGCGGCAGTGTCCTCCTAACGGGTGACATGCAAGCATCAGACGGCATCGGCGTCACCGAAAGCGACAGTAGTCTGTCTGCGCGGGTCGGCCAGGTCACGTGGGTGACCGCGCCAAACCGTGGGCTGGCGGCGGGCGGCCCCACCGGCGTCGCCGAGGAGACGGGCGCGCAGCTCCTCTTCCAGCAAGACTCCGACGCGGTGATGCCCGCGTGGCTGTCATGGGGCGGCGTCACCGCACGCTACGACATGCTCACCGCGAATGGCATGCGCCATGCGGGGTACGGTGAGTTGGAGGGCGCGTTCTCCGACGGGTCTATTAGCCGCGCCGCGTACGGTGACGTGAGCGGTTTCGTCACCTACCCGGGGGAGACGCCGGGCGGCGGGCCTGCCGCCTGGCATATGAGCGGCGGTAAGCCCTCTCCCAGTGGAGCGGGTTGGGTGCAGGGCGCTGGCGGCTCCTGGTACTGGTTCGGCGGGGAGCCTCACGCGGCCACGAACACGCTTGTGGGTGATCTGCCTGGCATGTACTGGGTTGGCGGCGACGGCCGTATGGCCACGTCCGCCCAGTGGGTCACGTATAAGGCTGGCCGATACCGCGTGCAGGACGGCGGCAAAGTGCTTGGTGGCGGCTGGCATAAGGTTGACGGCTCCTGGTATTACATGAACGCTGGCGGCCTGGCCACGACAGGTTGGCTGCAATCGGGCGGCTCCTGGTACTTCTTTGACCCGAACACGAGCGCGATGCGCACGGGCTGGATCAATGACGGGTCCGGCTGGTTCTACCTGGGTGAGTCGGGCGTCATGCACACCGGCTGGCTCCAGGACGATGGCTCCTGGTATTACCTGGATGCGAAGGGCCGCATGGCGACCGGCTGGCAGGAGGTGGGCGGCTCCTGGTATTACATGGACGAGCATGGCGTGATGGTGACGGGCAGCGCGCTCGTTGATGATGTCGTTCACGTGTTTGACGGGTCCGGTAGGTGGCTGGGCCGCGCCTAACAATCTGGTATCCGCTTGTTGACGCGTTGGGGCGCATCCTGCTTGTCGTGGCCGTTGGCTGCTGGTTGTAGGGTGCGCCCCTCGCGCTTTTTGTGTTATACTGGTTCTAGTGGCGCGTATGCTAAACATTGTGTGCGCCACAGCAATCAAGTCAAGTATGGGAAAGTAGCAAAGCGCAAGTGTGGGCGAGGGTGTGGGGAACCGCTGTGAGTGGGTGGAAGTATATGTGGGACGATGACGAGTGGATGCGACGCATCGAACAGGCGGAAGATGGAGACGCGACCGCATCCGCTGTCCTGGCACTCTATGATTCTCTCATGTCGCATGACGATGTGCCCTCGCGTGGGTGCGGGCGGCTGATGGGTCGCCAGTATCGTTTGGCGCGCCTCGCGTCTTTGCCGTCTGCCCCTGCGCGCATGTTGATGGACATGGCCGCTGTCCTGGTTGACGGCGCGAGCGGTGAAGATTTTGACGACTTGGCTTTCCCGGTTGTGTGCGCTTTGGGTGATAATCCGGCTCTCCCGCGCGCCGCTTACGATGGTCTTGAACGCGTTTACGGCGGCGATGGCGGCGTGTGTCCCGAGCTGGGTGTCCGCAACCCCGTGTACGCGAACCGTGTGGCGCGGCGAACAATCTTAGGCAACCCCGCTGACTGTGCGGCTTACGTACCGGAGCGGACTTTGCAGGCCGTGCGCGAGGGTATCGTGACGGATAGGGATGTTCTCGCGTACTTGGGCGAGGGTGAGCGAAAGTGGACGTTGAGAGACTACAGCGGCAAGTGGGTATGGACAGAGGGCGACGCGTTGAGCGTGGAAATGCGCCTGTGCGGCTTGAACGTGTGGTCGGACGGCGAGAAGCGCGATGAGTGACGTGGGTGAACGCGTAAAGGTACGCGACATGTTGCAGTCGATGGCGCTTGATGTTGACCGCGTTGACAGAGAGATTGCGGAGTTCCTGTGGGCCGTGGCTACCGAGGTTGGGCAGGGTGGCACGATGCCGGGGTTGACGCAGTTTGCCTATTGGTATGTGCGCGCTCGCGTGTCTCTCGGTTGGTGGGACCGTTTTGAGCACGTGTGGGAAGGTTTCGCTGCAATGGACTGCGTTCCCGCAGAGGTGCTACGAGACATTGCCGTCTGCTGCTTGGCGAACAACTGGCGGCGTCGTCATAGTGTGAATACAGTTGTGGCCTCTCTGTGCGATAACCCTGCGATTCCGCATGACTTATTCTGTGACCTTGATAGTCGTTTCGGTGGCGAGGGTGGTGATTTGCCGGAGTTGGGCGCGTGCAACCCGCGCTATGCGAACGAGATCGCTCGCAAGCTCATCCTTAACCGGCCAGAAGGGTTTTCTGACGCGCACGATGTCCCCCGTCACATTCTGGATGGTGTGACGTGTGGCGCGGTAACCGACGAGGAAGTTCTCACGTTCCTGTGCGAGCCGCGCGAGTGGTCCACGGAATACGCGGGAGAACCTGAATACGCGGGTGGCTCGTGGTCGGAGTGGACGACGGATGATGCGCGCAAGCTGAGGGAGCGGCTAGGCCGATGAAAGGTGGGCGGTGCGCCGCCCAGGGCGCTTAGCGCTCGCGCGCTCACACGTTACGACGCCCGTCAGAGTGCCTGTACGCGCCCCTGGCGGGATTTCGCACAATGGATGCGCATTGATGCCGCCGAGTACGTTTGAGGCTGTTAAAACGCGTTCCAGCGTTCGACTTGTATGCGTCCGTGGTTGCTGGCGTCTGTGAGCGTTTGTCACATCCAGCTCACTCATCGTATATTGGTTGTTGCCTGCCGCGACAGTCGCGGATGTTCGGGCAACAGGTGCGGCCACAAGGGAGCCTTGGGCTGCTTGGATATGAGAGGGTGGGTGCGCTATGCGTAATCTGCACATTATTTGTACTCCGTCGCCGAAGATGGCGAAATACGCGGTCAAGGAAACGCCGATTGGTGGCGGTTTCCTTGGCGTTGATGCTGTTGTTGATCGGATGCGTGGGGCGTTCTACGATTCAGTGGGATGGTCTGGCGTCGGGTACGTTATTCACGGCTATGACGAGGGCGAGATTGGTGCGGCTCTCGATTACATGATCTCGGCGGTGCGGGTGCGCGCCGCGAATGGCGGTGATATTGCCGTTGAGTATCCGGCTATTGGCGCGCATGTCTCCGGCGATGTGGACGAGAAATGCCACGAGGCCATTGATGCGATTGTGCGCGTGGCGGTCGCGTGCGGGTACATGGTGACCTTTCATGACCTGGTAGGGTATGGCGACATTGCTTTTGGTTCTCACCGGAAAGCTCCGCAAGACAGGTATGGTGCATACGTTTTTGAGGTGAAGCGACGCGCCGCGCAGGTGCGTAAGGGTGTAGATGCGCTCCTCGCCAAGTACCGTAGTGGCGGGCGTGTCGTTCACCGCTACTACGATTACGACTATGCGCTAGACGCCGAGACGGCGGAGGTCATCGCGAGCGTGTCGGACGCAATTAAGACTAGCCTTTTCAGCTCGCGGTGCGTGGACAAGGCCATCCACAACAAGGATGGCAAAGTCACGTACATGACCGTCGGTAACGACTACGAGAAGTTCAGCCGCAATGCTGATAAGGCGTGCGAGTTGATGCTGCACGCGGGCCGCGCCCGGCACCTGGTGGTATTGGGCGACTATTTCAAGCACGCGAAAACAGCCAGCGACGTGAACGCTGTGTTGCAGGCGCTCCACACATACGATCTCGTTGACCTCAGCGTCGTGACGCGCCTGACACTACTAGAGGGCAGGTCGGATTACCTGCTACGCCGCGCTCTCATTCTTGGCGAAGAAAACACCATGTCGCATGTGGCCGCGCTCGTAGATAGCGACGATGAGATGCGCGAGTCGATCCTCGCGCTCTTGTCGCGACTCAAAGTCGCGTCCACCGTATCCATTAAGGACGGTGACGCGCCTGACGGATGGCGCTACATTGTCGCTTCCAACTGCGTCGCATCCGTCCATGACGCGCTGTGCCTGATTGGCTGCGAGGGAGTGAAAGTGCAGGCGCGCGCACTCATGGACACCGCTCGTTTCGTCCACTCTGGCGCTTTCACGATGGAGGAGACAGACGAGGGCGTGAGGCAACTGCTCGCCGTGTCGATTGCCGAGGAGTGCAATAATAGGGGGGATATGCGCATGGTGAACGCGGCTAGTAGGAGTGATAGGGCGGAGGAGAGGCGCGGCGTCATGTGGTGCGGCTCCACCAGCGGCCCGTCCGCCATGCACGTTGAGTCTTTCGGAGGTTCAGCGGGATGACAGGGGTAGGCGAGAGTGTAGACTAGCCCCGCAATACATGTGGCCCGCCCGCCGTGTTCTCTCGTATCACAGCGGGCGGGCCTTACGGCATATCTTGTCAGAGGATGGTTGCGCCCTTACGGGTCTCCTCGTAGGCGGCGAGCGCGTCGGCGATGCGGCGCGCCGTGGCAAGCGAGTTCACCCGACCGTAGCCGTCCTCAACGTCCCTGAACGCTCCGTTGAGTGCGTCCGCCGCGTCAATCTCTTCGATGGTGGGCACGTACACGCCAGTGTCAACGCCCCACTGTGCGCCTTCCGCGTTTGCTGCGAGTGCCGCCGCCACGGCCTCGTCATCGAACGGAATGTTGGCTGTTTCGTCGCCTGCCAGGTCGCCATCGACGCCGTAGCTGTTCATGCGCTGACGGTATGTGTCGCGGAGCTTGGCCGCGTGGATGAGGGGGACGCGCCACGATCCGATCTTCTGGCTGGTCACGCGCACGTACTCGCCGCCGCTGTAGTCGCCAACCGTGTCAAGGTCGTCAACGACATACATGCGGCTGTCCAGCAGGTGAGCGTACAGGGCCTTGTTGACGAGGCGGGCGACGCGACCGTTAACGACGACAGAGTGACTGTACGTGTTGTCGTATGCCTTGGAGACAACCTCCGCCTTATCGTCATAGTCGCCCATGTAGAATGACTCGTGCAGCTCGTCGGCCTGGCGGTCCCAGTGCGACTCGTTAATGTTGCGGGTCTGCGCGACGTAGATTGCGTTGTTGGCGATAATGTAGGTGTCGCGCCCCGCCCGGAACGTCGGGTGGCCGTCGCCGAGGTCGGGGAGGGTGGCCTTGACAGTCTCGCGGCGCGCCGTTTCGCCGTAGCGGGAGGACTCGTAGCGGATGGTGATGGTGCGCTCTGCGGCTCCGTTGTCGATGAAAGCCTGCTGGGTGGCGGTGGGCTGCTTCTTCATCATGGTTGATTTCCTCTTTCCGTGTTGGTGTGACTGTCGCTGTGGCACCCACGCCGAAAAGACGACAGTTACCCGCGTGTCGCGTTATCGCTTGCAACCACGGGCGATGCCGTTTTTCCGGCCATTCATTGTGTGGCGATTGCTCGTCAGCGCCCGTAGTCGTGGTTTTTTGGGTCGTTGACATCCATGTAACCGTCGTACATGCCGATGCTTTCCATGTCCGTGATGTCGGGCGTGTTTGGCTCGTCAGCGGCCATGCCGTTGAAGTAGCCGACAATGTAGTCTTGGCGCGGGTCGCTCCACTCGTCTTTAGGTGCTTTCGTAAGCCTGTATGCGAGCCTTCGGACGTAACACTCGCGCGATAGTCGCCGCTCAAACTCTTCAATGCCGCCTTTTTCGCCGTACACGTTGAGCGTGAGATAGTTTTCCTCGTCGTACTCCATAACAGAGAGGAGACCGAGCTTGTGAGCGAGGTTGCTGATGCCGACATACTGTGCATGTCGGTCCCTGTTGCCCAGGTCCCCAATGTGGTAACAGGTTGCCGACGGCTGCTCGTAAGTGACGTGATAATGTTCTTGGAGCAGCCGGTTAGCCGCATCGAAGTGTCCCTTGCGGACGCATGTCGCAATGTCGTCGTATAGTGTTGGAAACAATGTTTCCGCCTTTCGTGTTTCGGGGCCGTCTTGACTTATCAAAGCTAAGTGTAGCATACAATCTGGCGCGTCGCTCGACCGTTAGCAACGATGACCGGCTTTTCGTGTCGTCCGGGTTCGCGTCGATGCTGCTAGGTGCGCGTGGTGTTGACAGCGACGTTTCCCCATGCTATTGTTGCATGTATGTGGCGCTGTGCCCGAGTGGTTGAGGGAGCGGACTGCAAATCCGCGCACGTCGGTTCGATTCCGACCAGCGTCTCTAAAGCGGCGTAGTGCCGCTTTTATCCCTGTCGTCTAATTTTGGTAGGACAGCAGATTTTGGCTCTGCGAATACAGGTTCGAGTCCTGTCGGGGATGCGAAAAGCGGGTGAGCGAACGCGCTGCCCGCATCTACTGTAGATGCTCCACGAGGCGGGAGGGAGGCGCATCACCTGTGGGTGATTTCCATGAGCTTGCGGGCGATTTGACGCGCGAGCAACTGAACAGCGACCCGTACCAGTACGGCGTTCACGTCGGAAAAGCGGCTCGCGAACGTGACCCGCGTTCATGGCCTCAAAAGTTGGCGCGCAGCATTGACATTCACGTATGGTCGTGTGGGCGACATGCGCTTGGCAGGGCGCATTTAGGGGATAGTGGTCTTACGCGAGGTGGCGTGCTCGTTTACGGGCGCAACTCTCGCCCGTTTGACATTTTTGTCTATTCCTCTCTTGACCATGAGGTGAAGGGGCGCGCTGTTGCTCTCCTGCTCGGCCTTGCGCTTGTGTCAACTCCCTGTGTTGATCGTGAGGGTGAGGCGGTTCGCTCCGATTGCGTGAGCGAGTTGTTTGCCGAGGGGTTCGCTGACGGGTTTCTTCGTGGCGACTCGTGCGATGTGGCTGAGTTGGAGTTTGCGATGCGCCTGTCGGCGGACGTTCGCTCTCGCGTGAAGGCTGTTCTTGCGGGTGGTGACGCTTCCCACGCGCGACGTGGAGCGGTTAACCGTGGTGGCGCGCCGGTTCTCGTTGCCGGTAGCGCTGGCTCCGGTAAGCGCGTCGTGGACGGGTGTGTTGAGTCGAGCGGCATTGGCTCGGGTAAGACTGTGGCGGCGCGTGACCGCGTGTTTCATCTCGCTGCGCGTCCTGATAGCGTGTTGTCGTTGAATGGACATACCGTGAAGGTTTATAACCGCGATGGTATTCCGTTGTCAACGGTTATTGATGGTCGCAGCGTGTTTCTCGTTAACGAGAGGACTGGGGAGAGGGTGCGTGTGCCCACGCGCGCTTCTCATGTGTTTTTCGTGGATGGCGACGTGTGGTTTCATTATCCGAATTGGGGTGAACCTGACCTCGTGTTTGATGACGGTTGGGTAGAGCGAAATAGGTTCCCCAAGTGTAGTTGCTGTGGCGCTCCCGTGGATGTTGACGGTGAGGCGTGCGACGTTTGCGAGAATGAATGGTTGGATTGGTGACGCGGCCTGTGCGGTCGTGCCTGTATCTGTTGCGAAAGGTTGTTTTCTGATGGCTGTATCTCCTGCGTTGTTGGGTATGGTGCCCGAGTGGGCGTTGTTTGGTGCCGGGTGGCTGGCTGTTGGTATGTTTCTGATGGTGTCGCTCACGTGCTATGCGTATCGTCGCGTGGTGGCGGTGCCGGGCGATGGTGGTTCTCGCGTGGATGACGCTCTTGTGGCCGTGTCTGTTGGCGTTGTGTGTGCTCTCGCGTGTGCGCTGGCGGTTGTTGCTACGGCCGCGTTCGGAGTGTTCGTCTAACCGTTTCTGTTTCTCTGTCGCCCTATGGCTTTCGCGTGCTCGGGGCGACTCTGGCGTGTAGTTGCTGTTTTCTGCCGGTTCCCTGGGCGGATATTGACTGTGCGTTAGTGCTGTTTGTGTTTGTTGTGTGGGGGCGTGTGGGTTGTGGCTGGTTTTCATGTTGGCGTGAGGGGTAAGGCTGCTGGTCGCGTGGTGCGGTGTAGCGCAAAGAAGGGCGCGTGTAAGCTCATGGGTGCGGATGGTGCGCCAACCCCGCATTTCGCGTCTGTGGCGGAGGGTGAGGCTTTCCTGGCTGATCGCCACGGTAGCGCGTGTTCCGGGTTCACCCCTGTCGGCGGCGCTGTTGGGGTGGGTGTGGGTGCTGGCGCGGGTGAGTATCCGTCTGCCGCCGTCCTGTCTGCCCGTCAGTTGCGGGCTGTGAGTGTCGAGTGTCGGGACGCGTTGGAGGCGTATTCGTCGAGCGCCGCACTGGATGTGAACAAGTACCTGAAACGGCCTGACGGCGGCGTCCTGTTCGATGAAAACGATGGCGCGTTTGGGGATATGATGGCTGACCTGGCTGGCGACCCTGATTTCGGCGGCTTCGGTGACGATGACATGTTCGGTGACCAGGGCTTTGGTGGTTTCGCTGACGGTGATCTTTTCAGCGACTACGATAGTGGTGTGCCGGTGAGTTTGCGTGAGGAGATTGACGCGGGCGGGTTGACTGTGCAGAAGGCGGACAGGTTGATTGCTCTCATGGATGAGGCGTTCGAGAAGGCTCCTGCGCGCGGTGACGTGGAGCGGCCGTTGTATCGTGGCGTGCAGGCTCGCGTCAACTACAGTGGCGCTCATTCCACGGGGGGGAAGGTTGCTGCCGCTCGCGTGGGTGACGTGGTGGAGTTCCCCGAGTATTTGTCTACGTCCACTAGCCTTGCTGTTGCTGACGATTTCAGTGATAGTGATGGCGGTGAGTTGACGGTGATGGAGATTCGCACGCCACGCGGGTTGCATATGAGTGGCTTGTCTACGCATCCGGGGGAGGACGAGTGTTTGCTGCCGCGTAATATGCGGTTGCGTATGGCGAGTGAGCGGCGTGAGCGCACGGCGGACGGGAATGTTCGTGTTGTGAAAACGTTTGAGGACGCGTCACATTCCAGTTAACACGCCCGTGGAGCACCCTGTGCGCCCGTTTGACGGGCTTTCAGCCGCGCGGGCACCAGTTGGCATCCGGCGCACTTTCGTCGTGTCAGACAGTGTTTTAGGGTGTACGCGGCCGCCCGCGTATAGCGGGCGGCGCAGGCGACGCTAGTAGCGGCGCAAGGGCAACAGTTCACCCACTGGTTGCGAGGTGGCGGCTCACCTGGCTCTCAGTCTCTCCCTGTGCCGTTGCTGCTTTTCGTCGTGGCGTTCGCGTTGCGGCCAAACGCGATCCTGTGATATGGTGGTGATATGAGGAATTTGTTTATTATGCGCGGCGCTCCGGGTACGGGCAAGAGCCGCTTCCTGCGCACTGTTGGCGCAGACCAGGAGAATTTGATCGTTTCGTCTGACGCGGTGCGCCACATGCTTGCTGCTACTGTCATGGCTGGCGACGGTTCTGGCGCGTGCTCGCGTGGGTTCGGTGGCCGCGATGGTAAGCTCGTGTGGGACTTCCTGCACGAGTGTGTGCGTCAGCGCGCACGCCAGGGCAGTGACATCTTCCTTGACACGTGTGGTATCACGTGGGACAAGGTTGCCCGCGAGGCCGCGTACTGCGTCAAGCTCGGCTATGAGTTGACGGTTATCGACATGCAGGGGGATGCTCCCCTGGATGCGGTGCTGGACATGCAGGAGCTTCGTCGCTTCCATCCCTCGTATGTGGACCGTGCGACGGTTGCTGCCATGTGGGAGGCGGTGCGTGAGGGTACCGGCAAGATTAAGGAAATCGTGGAGCGTAAGGGCGGCACGTACCTGACCGCGCAGTGGCGTTACAACAACGCTGGCGCGGCCCCTGTTGTCTTGAACATCAGTGAGATGGCGCGCATCGTGCGCGACAAGCGCGCGAACAACGGTATTGTGCGCTTGACCGCCACCGACGACCACCCCGTCGTGTTCGTTGGCGACGTTCACAGTGACGCGGACAGGCTGAACGATGTGTTTCAGCAGATTCTTAACCGCTACGGGGAGGGTAACGCGACGGTTGTCCTGTTGGGTGACTTGTTTGATCGCGGCCCCGACCCGGTGGGAACAAAAGACCTCCTCCGCTCGTTTGACAAGCATGAGTTCTTCCGAGACCTCATTCTTGTCGAGGGCAACCACGATTTCAATCTGCGTCGCCTGTATGCGGACGAGAAGGAGCTTGCTAACTCGTTCCCGCAGACCAGGGAGACCATCGAGGCTTTCAAGGCCGTTGGGTGGGATGAGAAGATGCTGCGCCACCGCACCGTTGACCGCATGGTGCTGGGCGTGGTGGTGGAGCGTGAGGGGCGCGCCCCGGTGTTCGCGTGCCACGGCGGCGTGAACCGCACTATCGGCGACATGTTTGCTGAGGGTGGCGTGGTCGCTAACGTTCACGCCCACCAGCTCATCTACGGTACCGGGGACCGTGACACGACGTATTACGGTCGCAGCATGTATTTCGATGCTGACCCGATGCTGTCCGATAATGGTGCGTGCGTGATTGTCCACGGTCACCGCAACCGTGACACGGACCTGGGCGGCGAGGAGCGCCCCATCCTGTCCATGCCGGGTATCGTGAACCTGGAGCAGGGCGCGGGAACTGGTGGCCCGGTTGTGGCGTGGAGTACAGACAAAACGGTGTTCTCCTCCGACGACTGACCTTGCGCTTTGTCTGCGCTCTTGCGTTTTAGCATCGCCGTGTGAGTAGGATGGCGGCCGCTTCGGCGGCTTCCTCCCTTTCACACGGCGATGCTATTTTCTTGCCTTGACAACTGTTGCCGATTGTGTTAGTATTACCTTCATGCCTAGATATAGGTGACATATATTATATTCCCTACATAGTAGGCGCTAAGTAAGAAAGGGGGCGCGGTGGCGAAGAATCGGACCTATCGGGCGTTTGTCGCGCACCCCTCTTATGTCCTGGATATGGACGGCGAGCTGTTGGAAAGCGAGTCTGTTCTGGGTCGGCTCGCCGCCGAGGTCCGTGACGTTTCGGCGTATGCGACCTATGTCGTGCGAAACGATGTCACTTTGGGCACCAAACTGTCTCAGGTTACCGCCAGCGCTCCCGCTGAGGCTGGTCGTCAGGCGGGCGTTACTATGCCTGATTTCCTTGCGTCTGGCAAGTCTGGCAAGTCTCGTAAAGAGAAGCTGGTTCAGTATAACGTCGTTGCGGCGTACCGCTCGTGGCAAGAAAGAGAAAAAGCCGCGAACGGCGAGAGTTCCAAGTACGTGAGCCAGGGCTGGAATCGTACCGTAGATGCTTCCGCACCGTCGTATGGTGAGGATTATATTAACCTGGGTGCCGTCGATAAGTGGTATGCCATGATTGAGAATGACCCGTTTGCCGACGGTGAGATTATTCTTAAAATGGTTATTCAGGGCGCATGGTATCGGCTGATTTTCAGGTTCGATAACACTCGCTTCCGCGATGGCAAAGTCACTCTGCCACTCATTAAGGTTGAGAATGGTCGCCCGGTTTTTATTTTCGCTGTCGTGACCGATAACCCCATTGTCCAGTTCTCGGGTGACTATGTTATCGGCGTGGACGTGGGAATCAACAACTACGCCACCGTGGTAGTACGCGAGGTTGCGACGGGGCGGATAGTGTATGAGACAACGCTCTCACAGCGTGCCCACTCGCTGTGGAACAGCGTGCGCGCGTCTGAGTGTCAAGTGCGATTCCTCAAAAAGAAGTCCGACCGTCTCCTACCCCACCGGCAAGCGCGCATGTCCGTGTTGGGTGAGGCGCGGTTCCACCGCGAGGCCGCGTCCCGGAAGAAGCGTGAGCTTGCGATTCTCGCAGCGCAGGAGATAGCTGCCTTGTCGCACGCGTGGGGCAACGCCGTCGTCGCGGTAGAAGATTTGAGCTGGGTGGTTAACACCATGCAAAACGGGCGCTGGAATCGAGGTGCGCTCGTCCAGTGGTTGACTCATTACGTGTCGCAGAACGGCGGGTGGGTCGTGGCCGTAAACCCGGCCAACACGTCGCAACAATGCCATACGTGCGGCTCCAGGGTGACGCACCCCACGCGCGAGGTGTCCGTCTGCCCCGAGCACGGGGTGATGGGCCGGGACGTTAACGCTGCAACCAACATTGCTGCTAGGGCCGTGCCGCGCGTCGCTAAGGCGAGGGTGACACGCGCGAAAAACCGGAAACTCCGGCCGCAGACCGCACTCAAAACACCCGTGGCTAGGCGGTCGTTGAAGTATCCTGGGCGCGACAGGACTAAGGGCGCGCCTACGCCGAAAAGGAAGAACCGCCACCGGACTGTTGGGGAGGTGATTCTTCCAATTAGCCCCGCTAGGGCACAAGCGCATTGCTTGGAGGCCAGGGTACTAGCGGACTGTGGCGCACAGGTCGTCACAGGGACTTGTCGAGCGGCTATCAAACAAGGAAACGTAGCCTACGAATGTAGTTTATGTGGCCTTGGTTGATACTCTATTACAGTGGGTGCGCGCATGTGTTTATGCGCGTTGTGGCGTATCTTTCTTGTTGTTTCTCTTGGCCGAGTTGAGTGTGGAGTGTGGTTTATGGCAAAGTACATGAGTGTGATGTTGGGTGACACGTCGGATGGTCCGGGCGTGCGAGCCGCCCTCTACTACAGTGGGTGCGAACTGCGGTGCGAGGGGTGTTGGTCGCCGCAAACGTGGAACCCAAGGATAGGCCGCGATATGACGGTCACCAAGCGGCGTGAGATTGTCGCGTATTTGGAGCGCCCCGAGGTTGCTGGTTTGAGCCTGTTGGGTGGTGACCCGTTTCACCCGTTGAACGCGGCGGACGCGACCGCGTTGTGTGCGCTCGTTAGAGGCCGTTTCGGGTGGGGTGGCGAGCGCACTATTTGGGCGTGGACCGGGTACACGTTCGACGAGCTGCTAGAGCGTGAGCACGCGCGCATGTTGCTGCCCATGCTGGACGTGTTGGTGGATGGTCCGTTCGTTCTTGGTGAGCGTGACCTTAATCTGCCGTTCATGGGGTCGCGTAATCAGCGTGTCGTGGACGTGCAGGCGACGCTCGTGGGCAGGCGTGACGGCTCCCTGGGTGTGGGTGAGGTTGTTGTGTTGGATGAGTGGATGCGTGCGCCTGAGCCGCCCACCGTGGATGCGTAGCGGTGAGCGCGGCTGTGGCGCTCGCGGCACTGTTTGATGGCGTGAAATGAACGCGCTCCCCACTGTACCGGGTATGAGAAAACGCCCCACGGCTTTTGCTCTTGTGTGAGCTTGCCGTGGGGCGCTTCTTGCTGCCGCGCTCCTGTTGGGGCGCTTACTCTGGTACCGCGTTTAGCGCGTGGCGAGGGTCAGTCCGAGCGAGTTTGCTTCGCTCTGGGTGAGTGTGCCGTCCTCGAAGCGCTTTGCGGCGCGTGCGAGCGTCTTGTCGTCGGCGGTGACTCCGAGACCTCGCGCGGCGCGCTCGAAGTGCGTTGCCCGCTTGTAGTCGCCAATGAAGGCGACATCATTCTTCTTGTTCTTGATGATTGTCATTCTTCTTCTCTCCTCGTCATCTTCTTCTTGTACGTCTCTTTTCAACCTGTATAGTCTACCATATGGGGTGCGCGCTGGTCAACGCTGTGCGCGTGTGTTGTGGCGCACGCTATGCGGCGCGGATGATGCTGTTGCGCCCTGTGATGCGTGTGGTGGTTGTTTATTGCTGTTTCCAGGTGATGCCGATGCTGTCGGCGAGAGTGAGCGCCACACGTTCGGCTACTAGCCCGTATGATGCGTTACCCGGCTTCACGGGCACGCCCAGCATAGCGACGCTTCCCGCTTGATCGACAACGATCATTGCTTGCCATATGCCCGTCACGGGGTCGTTTTTGCCGCCGCCCGTTGCAAACTACCTGACGGTAGCTTGCAGGATAGCCTTGCGGCCATCCGCTCCAAGACTCACAGCGCCAGTGCGGCGCACGCTTGGTTCGCACTTCACAGAGACTCGCGTTGCGCGGCCGGTCTGGCCGCCCCGTCTTACTGCCTCTCCATGCGCGTTTAACGTCTCCGGGGCACTCCCGGCGACACAAATGTTTATTGCTGCGTTCAGATCACGGTCCATTGTTAGGCCGCAACTGTCGCAACGGTATGTCCGCTCGGATAGGGGGAGCTTGGCTTTCGCACCCCCACACTTCGAGCATGTTTTGCTACTGCGATACCAGCGGTCCACGACATGCAGTCGCGCGCCGGTCCTGGCCGTCTTGTATTCCAACTGTCGGCGGAACTCACCGAAAGCCGCGTCACTTACCGACTTGGCGAGGTGGTGGTTTTTCACCATGCCTGCAACGTTCAAGTCCTCAATGCTGATGTCCGAGTACTTACGGGACAGCCACGTGGTGAGCTTGTGCATCGCATCAAGCCTCTGGTCAGCGACCCGCGCGTGGAGACGAGCCACCTTCGCGCGAGCTTTAGCGCGCCTGTTTGAGCCTTTGGTTTTCCGACTAAGCGCTTGCTGCGCTTTCTTCAACCGCTGTTCCGTCTTTTTCAGGTAGCGAGGATTCTCGATAACCGTCCCATCCGACAGTGTGGCTAGAGTTTTCACACCCAAATCAACGCCGACAGCCCCGCCCTTCGGCGGATTCGTCACTGACTTGTCGTCTCGCTCGACGGTGAGCGACGCGTACCAGCGTCCCGCGCGCTGTGAAACAGTCATGCGCATCACATGTGCCCCGCCCACACGCTCGGCGACATTCTCCATGCAATGAACCCGGCCAACCTTCGGCAGCCGTAGCGCCTTCGGGTCACCCTTAATCAGACCAAACCCGCCAGCCGTGTACGCAAACCGTGGCGCCGTTCGGTCTTTCGACTTGAACTTTGGGAAGCCAACACGGCGACCTTTACGCTCGCCGCGACGGCTTTTCGACCAATTAGACAAGGCTTTCGCAAGAGATTCCAGGGCGCGAGCGTAAGATTCTTTCGAGTTCTCCTGCCACCACGGAACACCGTCAGCATCAACGGCTAGTTCGTTTTTGTTTGCGTTCCACCAGCGTAGCAACGCGTAAAACGACCGGTCCAGACTTTCCCCAGCATCCATTGCAGCTTTCACATGGGCAAGTCCAGAGTTATATGCGAACCTGGCTGCACCGGCGTGCGATAGGAGCAGCTTTTCCTGCGCGGGAGTGGGGTCAAGCGCGACCTTGACTGCCTCAAGCATCGCTTTCACCCCTTCCCTCTCGAACTCGGTCGGTAAACTATAACACGCAATAGCGAACTAGAACAAATTAAAGCCACCAGCGGCTTACACTCCCTGTCTGTGTCGCCTCCCCATGCGAGGCCGTCACGCAACTGAATACGGGCCGCTACCTTGCCGCGCACCCGCTGGAACACGCGGGGTGCGCAAACGGCTAACAGTGCGATAACGGCCGCGACGACTACGAGGAGAACAAAGGGCATGTGAATATCTCCCCCTTTTTTTGTCGTGCGCGGCCGCGTCTGGAAAACAGTCAAGAAAATAGCTCTCGACTGTCTGTCGCGCGTTAGAACTCCGTAATCTTGAACTCGCCGGTTAGCTCGTCGGTGATGAACTCAACCATTTCGTCAAAATCTTTCTCAGCGCCGTAGTTGCCGAGCCAGTGGCTTGCCATTCCCTGCTCGTTGAAGATCAGGTAGAAGCATCCGCACCCGTCGTCGGTCATGTCAATAACGGCGGGTCGCCTCATGTAGTCGCCGAGATCGTAAGTGTCTCCGAGGCCATCCTCAAAAGTGTAGCGGCCATTGCCGCCGTATGACGCGTGGCTGGGCTTCTCGTCGCGCTTGGACATGCGTCGTTCCATTTCGTCGGCGATGCGTGCGACATCCTTATCAGTAAGCGCCATTTTCCGGCCTCTCCACCTTTTGTTTGGCACCGTTTCCGATACCGCGTATTCTCGTGTTGCTTTCGTGCCGCTAAGGGGAATTGAACCCCATATCGCCGCACCCCACGTGCGGCGCTCTACCGTTGAGCTAAGCGGCTATCCAACTGACCAAGCTGGCATACCAGCCATTCGGCGAGGGCGTCATGGTCGAGACGCTTTGCGCAAGTCTTGCGCACACTCGCCTGCAAGCGCTCTCGGACCAGGACTCGAACCTAGACCAGCAGGGTCAGAACCTACCGTGCTACCGATTACACTATCCGAGAATGTTTTTAACCTTGTATCCCGGAGTCGAACCGGGGTCGCACGGGTATATTCCGCTGGTCTGCCGTTGACGTATGCACAAGGTCTTTGCCCGAACTACCAGGCGCGAGGAAGCGCGTCCCCACGATGCCGACTTAGTTACTGTCGCTATCTGTCCCCTCGGTGAGACTCGAACTCACATGCCCGTTCGGGCGGCGCATTTTGAGTGCGCTGCGTATGCCATTTCGCCACAAGGGGGTGCCTCTAGGATTGAGTCGGCTTGTCACCTGCATCGCCCCTAGAGGGGTCATTTTGTTCTACGCTTCTAATATACGGTATTCTCGCCCGCCTGTCAACTCTAACGCCGCGTGCCGCGTGCCACACTCTAATAGCCGTGGTGAAACTGCGTTTACTAGCGTCCGCTGCGAGCGCCGCTGGTTTAGTTCTCGGTGTCGAGCTGTTCGATCTGATCGAGGAGGCCGGGGCGCATACGGTCAGCCTGGTAGATGAGCCACATGGCGACAATCCGGTCAAGGTATGTGTCTCCGCCGATGGTGCAGATGGTGTACCTGTGTGGATTGCGGAAACGCCTGACAATATCAATCGGCGATTCACCCTCGCGCACGCTCATGAGGTCTTGTTCCCTCGCGTCTGGCATGACGCTAATGCTGATTCCCGCGTAGTCGCCCTCGTAAATGGTTCCGTCCTCTTGCAACGTGTCTACGTCGATGCAATGAGCGTATGGCGAGTAGGAGACGCTGTATCCATACCCCCCCACGAGGCTGAGGAATGTTTCTGCCTCGTTGGCGACGTTCGCCACGTCGCTCCATTCGCGACTTGTTGCATGGGACTGCTCGAACGCGCCAATAAGGTGGGACGGGTCGCGGCCCATGCGCTCCCCAACGGTGCGGCACTCAGCCGTGAACGCGCGCAGGTCGTCGCTCGTAATGGGCGTTGTTTCTCGTTTCCTTGCCATGCTCTTCGTTTTCTCTCTTTCTGGTCGTGTTGCCGATTGGGTGTTTTCGGGCCTTGCTGCGACCGCTCCCGCCCAGTCAAGCGCTCTGAGCGGGCGGGATTGTGGTCGCGCCGTTTAGTTGTTGCCGCTGTCCGCGAAGTAGCCGGACTCATCCAGGAGCATACGGTTGACGCGCAGCCACTCCGGGTGGTCGAGCGTAATCGCGTCCCCGGTCACGTCCGGGGTGAGCATCCCCATGCGCTCCGCGTAGTCGTGGGAGAGCACGCCAGCGTCCATGAGGAGCTTCCTCATGCGAGTGATCTCGGCGCTTTCGCGCTTGCTCGGCTCGTAGTCGTCGCGCAGAATCGCGTTCTGCACCATCGGGCGCAGCCACTTAGCGCGCGTGTACCAGCGGGTCTTGATCTTTGCCATACGACCGTCGCCGTAAGAAATGACGTAGCCCTCGCTGCGTTCGTGCGACGCCTTCTCAGCCATGCGGGTGATGATGCCCGCAAGGTCGGTGGCGTTCTCCCACATCCACCAGTATGCGAGAGTCTTGCTCTCGGCGACTGGCATGAGCGGGTCCACGGTGCGGATGACGGTGAACGCCGCGTCCAGCGGCATCGGGTCGTAGTCTGGCGCATTGTAGATGAAGTCGAGGAAAATCATTTCATCCCTGGTGTAGTACACCATGTGCGGGTCGTTCTTGCTGATGCACTCGAACGTTGCCGACAGGTTGTTGTCGGCGAGGACGCGGCGCAGACGCTCACAACCCGCGTCTCCGATCTGCTCACGCAGGATGCGCTCAGCCTCACGAGAGTACGCGGTGACACCGCTCTTGGACAGGACCACCAGGTTGCCGTTAACGGCTGCGACGATGGCTAGGAACCCGTTGTGCTTCTTGCGAAGCACCACGTTATAGTGCTCGTTGTCTTGCGCTTCACGCGCAGCCTCAGTTGCGAGGTCACGGATGGTGGCGGGAGCGCCGCTCTGTCCGACGTTGAAGAACTTGTCGTATCCTCGCGCGACGACCTCCCCGGTGTTCTTGTCGAGGAACAGTCCGCGAGCGCGCACGGTCTGCTCGTCCCACGCGCCTTTGTAGAACGCCTTGCGCGTGAAATTGCACGCGACCACGCCGGGGATGCCGGACTCTTTGACGCGAACAAGCTCGTTGCTCGCCATCTCGTTCAGGAGGTTGGTCCCGTTGCCTGCTGCGGCCTCACGCTTTGCCCGACGGCGTTCTGCCTCGATACGCTCGTCGTTGTTGGCGACTGCGTTGTTCAGCATGTCATTCCACAGGTCAAGCATGTCTGTTCCTCTCGGTGTTTCTTGACGCGCTACGTGCGCGTATTGTTGGCGTTTGTCTTTCCGCTCTCCATTGTAGCATGTTGCGTAGCGTGGCGCAATAGTGAAGCCCCGCACGGTGGGCGCGCTGTTTGTGCGCCTGTTGCTTCCGTGCGGGGTGAATGGCACGCCGGGCAAGAGTTGAACTTGCATCCAACGGTTTTGGAGACCGCGACTCTACCATTTGAGCTACCGACGTAGTGCGCGCTTCGCCAGTTGTGCAAGCCTGGCGGAGCGCGCGTTTTGCGATTCGTTGCCCGCCAGCTTACGCCCTTGCGGCGAACCACGGTGAAACAATATCGCAATCAACGTGCCACTGTCAAGAGGGAAGCGAAAATCATGTCGGTGGCGCGGATATTTGTGTTGCGTGACGACGGTGGCGTGCGTGCTTTCGCTCGCGTCGCCACTGTAACGAGAAAAGCGTTGGTGTGAAACAGGGAGAGGTGACTGCGTATGACGAACCCGACGGGTCCGCTGTTGGCGGCGTGGGTGAACGGTGAAAAGATCGCGTGGTGTGACGGCGTATTCCAAGGCGACAAGAATGTGTGCGCGTATGTGCGGCGCATGGTGAAGCGTGGCGCTGTCGTGGAGGCTCCGTGCGGCCTCGTGGAGTGTGACGGCACGATGCTGGGTGCGCTCGCCGCCATCTGGTCTTATTCCCCTGGCCGGTTGCAGGTTGTTGCCTGCCCCGAGCGCGTGTACATGTTCTTCCACACGCCACCCGCAGCGGAAAGCGGCGAGGTGGAAGATGTCGCGACCGTGGGTACGGGCGAGGGGCTGGGTATCCCGGACGGTTGGGAGCCTGGCGGAGATATGTTTGTGGGCGGCGTTTTCGCGGACGGCGCAATCGTAGACGACAGTGACGAAGAGGATCGGTGACAGCTCGTGTGCAGGAGTAAGGCGGATGGTGGGCGGTTGTGCCCGTGCCAGTCGAGCGCGCGCAGGAGCGCGAAATACAAGGCCAAGAAAGCGGCCGTGACGTTGGGTGACGCGCCTACTATCGGTGCGCGCAACGTGAGCGATGCGCCCGCAGGGGTGTTCCCCGAGGGGATGCCTGTCCGCGAGTCGTTCGAGAAGCTGCGCGCAGGGTGGGACGCTGACGCAGCCAAGAGCGTTATCGACACGGTGAACTCTCTGACTGACGAGGAACTAGAGGGCGCGGCTGGTGACGCGCTCGTAGCCGCATACCCGGACATGATGAGTGCCATGCTGTCGGGTGAGAGTCTGCGGGGTTTGGATGGTGTGACGCGACGTGACGCGGTGCGCGCCGCCGTAGCTGTCGAGGTAGGGTGCGCTTTGGCCGCTGAGGCGGACAAGGATGCTGACCTTGCGCGTGCGCGCGAACAGCTTGCCGACGCCAAAATGCGAGAAGAGGCTACCGGCGCGGAACTCAAGCGACTGTCCGACAAGATCGCTGACCCGAGTGAGCAAAGCGACCTGGCGCGCGGCAACAGGGAGTGGGGGAAGCGCAGCGAGCTGTTCTCTCAGGTGGAGGAGCTGAAAGCTGAGCGTGAGCGCTTGCGCGGCCGGTGGTGGGAAGCGGCGCGTGAGGAGGCTGCGGCTATGATCGACGTGTCGAAAGCCCGCCAGGAATCGTACACGCGCCTGCTCGCCCAGGTGCGGCCCGTGGGCGGCGGTTTTGACGCGAAAACGGCGTTTGCGCCGAGGAGTAGTGTCGCCGGTAAGAAGATCGTACAGGCTGTGTCTCGCCTGTACCCGACAGACTGGAACCGTGCGTTTAGTGACCCTGCGAATAATCGGGTGAAAGTCGCGCTGGTGAAGGATGCGATGGGCGTGACGCTTGGCGAGTATGGGTTTTATCAGCATCGGGGCATGTTGTATAGTGACGGGTCGGTCGGTGCGCGCCTACAAGTCGTCGCGGGGGTAGGCGAGGAAGATACGGAGCTTAGGGTGTGTCATGAGATGATGCACCGGATGGAGCGCACGGTTCCCGGCCTGGTGGGCGCGGAGCAGGCGTTTTTGCGGTACCGCGCACGGGGTGCTGACTGTGCCCCGCTGTCTGCCGTTTACGTGGGGGAGGGAGCGCCGGAAGGGTATGCTGATTCTTTCCCGAGGGCTTATAGTGGCCGCATTTACGACACGCCACACCCTTACGCGTTCGAGGTTTTGAGTGTGGGCGTGGAGCACGTGTTCTACGGGAACACTGGCGACTTGTCTGGCGAGGATGATCGTGAGGGCGCGCCGTCGTCGGCTGACCGCGAGTATCGTGGTTTCGTGTTGGGCGCGCTCGCGTCACTGTGAGAGGAAACGGGACAATATGGGGCGGGTGGCGACTCGTGTGCCGCCCGCCCCTCTCTTTGTTGATTGAGTTGTCTGGTTTTGTGAGGTTTTGCGCGCCAGGCAAGGGCGGTGTTAGTGTTCGTCATGTCAAGAGACGTTAACAGCGATGACCGGCGCACGAAAGCGCGCTTGTCTCGCAAGAGAAGCAAGAGAGGGTGTGGCTGATTGTGGCTACCGTGAAGAATGAGAAGAAAGAAGCGCTGCCCGGCGACGCTCAGACCAGCGGCGAAAACGTTGATTCCGATGAGGCGAAGGGCAGGCTGGCGGCTACTATGATCGCGCAGCGTTTGCCCGCCGACTTGGAGCCTACCGTCGTAGAAGAAGCGGGAGTGTTCGCGGTGCGGTCGAAGGCTGGGCGCACGCTCGCATTGGTGGAGTGTCACCCGATGATGCTGCACGCGGACCTTGGCGGCGAGTACGCGCACGCTATGGCGGTGCGTCAGGTGGCGTATGATTTGGGTGTGTCGTTCGCGTGCATGGACCGACTGTGACCGTGGAGAACACTGGCGTGGTGGTGGCTCGTGTGCCGCCGTCGTGGGACGAGACGTTCATGCGGTTGGCTCGCGTGTACGCCGAGCGGAGTAAAGACCCTGGCACGCAGGTCGGTGCGGTGATCGCAGGAGCCGACCATCGTCAGTTGTCGGCGGGCTACAATGGGGAGCCGATGGGGTTCACGGGCTATGATATGCCGTGGGCGCGCGAGAGCGAGCGCGGCGAGTTGGACACGAAGTACCCGTATGTTGTTCACGCTGAGGAGAACGCGGTACTGAACTATCGCGGCGTGATGCGCGATATGGAGGGCGCGACCGTGTATGTGACGCATTATCCGTGTAATAAGTGTGCGCGTATCCTCGCGCAGGTGGGAATCAAGCGCGTCGTGTACGAGCATATGTGGGACGATGGGTTGAGGGCTGCGGCGGACGATATTTTTGCTCACGCTGGAATTAGTGTAGAACAGTATCAAGGCGTTTAAGTGGCGTTGCCCGGCTGAGAAAAGACGACGAGAGAAGGGGGTGGCTGTGGAGTCGATTTAGTTTCTTCGATGATATTGTGTTAAGGTAAGTGACATGTTGGTAAGCGAGCGGGGAAGGTTTGGGGGTGATGTCGTCGGATGGGTTCTTATGAGGCTGTGAAGGTTAGGCTTGACCCTACACCAAAGCAGGAGCGGCTGATGGTGAGTCATGCTGGTGCCGCTCGTTTCGCGTATAATGCTGGTCTCGCTCACGTGAAGGAAGTGTTAGAAAGCGGCGAGGCTGCCGACTGGTCGCACTACTCTCTGCTCCGCTGGTGGAACGCGAATAAGGATGAGCTTGCTGTTAACCATGATACGGGTGTCGTGTGGTGGGGTCAGAACAGTAAAGAAGCCTACAGTATGGCCCTACACGGATTGGCGCAGGGTTTCTCAAACTGGTATAAGTCCCGTAAAGGGCAGCGTAGGGGCCATCGTGTTGGTTTCCCTCGGTTCAAGTCGAAGAACAGTGTTATGCGGTTCGCATATTCCACAAACTTCACCGCACCCAAGGCTGGTGATCCTTATGGGTTGAAGTTGCCGCGTATTGGCCGGGTGCATTGTATGGAGAATGTGCATGAGCGCGTGGCTGGGGCGCGTCTTGTTCGAGTGAGTGTGTCGCGTCGTGCTGGGCGCTGGTATGCGAGCTTGACCGTGGAGCGTGAGCCAATCGCCAACCAAGCGCCGAAGGGTGGCGCGGTTGGTGTTGATCTTGGTGTGAAAAGCCTCGCCACCCTGTCGGATGGGGCTGTTATCCCTAACCCTCGCGCCCTGGGGACAAGGTTGAAAGCCTTGCGGAAAGCCCAAAAGGCACTGAGTCGCAAGGTTAACGGTAGCGCGCGGCGTGAGAGGGCTAAAGGCCGGGTTGCCCGCCTCTATGCGCGAGTAACTGACGCGCGTATGGACGCAATCAATAAGGCTACAACCCTGATCGCCGGGAACTATAGCGTCGTGTGCGTTGAGGACTTAAACGTTGCGGGTATGGTGAAAAACCGTCATCTCGCTCGCAGCGTGTCGGATGCTGCTTTGGGTGAGTTTCGTCGCCAGCTAGAGTACAAGACGGCTCGTTCGGGTGCCGTGTTGCGTGTGGTTGACCGTTGGTATCCGTCCAGTAAAACATGCTCAAACTGTGGGACAGTGAAAGCCAAGCTGTCCTTATCTGAGCGGGTGTTTAACTGCGACGCGTGCGGTCTATCTTTGGACCGTGACCTAAACGCATCCATCAATATTAGGGTCGCCGGGAGTGCCCCGGAGACGTTAAACGCGCGTGGAGAGGACGTAAGACGTACCGGCCTAGTGTCGGGCGACGCTGGCCTCGGTGAAGCGCGAACCAAGCGGGCGTGTCAAAGCGCCGTTAGGCTTGGAGCTGGCCTTGGTAACGAGGCCATGCAGCCTAGAGTGAACTAGGTTGTAACGGTGGGTTTGTTGCGCATGCCGGTGAGGCGGCAAGCGTTGAGCGCATGGGCGCTGGTCGTACCGCGTTGCGCGTTGACTTGATTGGTGAGGAGTTCATCGAACTGGTGGACGCCACTTACGGTGTGGAGGCCGGTAACGTGTTGCGTGGCGCGCTGTCACGCGTGCGCAGTGAGAACGGGTATGAGGCTCGAAGTGTGGATACGGTTGAGGTGGCTGACGCGTTGGCGGACATCATGTACCTGGTGTGGGGTTTCGCACTAGAGGCCGGTATTCCGCTGATGGACGTGTTTCGTGAGGTTCACGCGTCGAACATGAGTAAGCTCGGAGAGGACGGAAAGCCCATTATTTCTGACGGGACGATGCTCAGGTCTGACGGGTCGCCCGCGCCGGTCGGAAAGCTGATGAAGGGCGCCGGGTTTTTTCCACCGGACATTAAGGGTGTGCTGGGGTTGAATCAAAATGACCATCCGTAAGGTGTCTCAGCGTATCCCGTTTACGCCGTCCAAGACGCAGGTCGCACTGCTAGAGCAATGCTTTGGGGCTAGACGTTTCGCGTACAATCAGCAGGTTGAGGCGTTTAACTCGTATGACAAGGAAACTAATCCTCGTCCCGTGTATCCGGGTGTGACTGATATGAAGGGCGAGAATGAGTGGCTGAGGGATAGCCCTATTCCGTCGAGTGCGTTAAGTAACACCATCATGGACTTCCGTAAGGCGAAGGCCGCATATTTTCGTCAAGCTCAGTACGGGAAGAACCGTCCCCGTTTCGCGTCAAAGAGTGACAATATTCAGTCGTTTCGCAACACCGTGCCGATACGCCGCATGGATGGTAATAGGTACCCGCTGTCTAGGAAGCTGGGGTCGGTGCGCATACGTGGGCGAGACCGCATCCGCTACCCACTGGAATCGCTGTCTAGTTGGACGGTGAAGCGTGAGAGCGGCGTGTACTATCTGGTGCTCCTGTTCGACGTGGATGTTCAGCCAAAGCCTCCGGTAGGCGGACAAGTTGGTATCGACGTGGGTGTTAAAGATTTTCTCACGCTGTCTACGGGCGAGAAGATCAACTACCCTGACCGGATTCACCAATTGGAGGAGAACATCAAACGGGAGCAGTGTAAGCTGTCTCGTAGGGTGAGGGGTTCGAGTAACTACCGTAAGCAGAAGGCTGTCGTAGCTAAGGCTTACGCGAAGCTGCGCCACTACCGTGAGGACTTTCAGCACCAGATGTCTCACCGGCTGATAGAAGATAACCAATTCATCGGCATGGAGACATTGGCGGTGCAGAACATGACTCGTAAGGCGAAGAAAAAGCTGGACGAGAACGGAAAACCCCTGCGTAACGGTCAAGCAAGTAAGCGTGCGATGAACCATTCCATCCTCCGCAACGGGTGGAGTAGTTTCGCGGAAAAACTCGCCTATAAGGCGCAGTGGTATGGGCGCACATTCGTCCAGGTGGATAGGTTCTACCCGAGTTCTCGTCTCTGCAACGGATGTGGGAATAAGTACGTAGGGTTGCGGTTGTCGGAGCGTGAGTGGGTGTGTGAGAGTTGCGGGGCGTCGCATGATCGGGATATGAACGCTGCATTGAACATTTTGGACGAGGCACTGCGTCTCAGCCAAACAGGATAAAGGTGTCAAATTAAACCGACCGACAATCGGGGATAGCCTGCTTAATATGGGAAGCCGCTGGGCCGTGGTTTTATGCTATGGTTTAAGCAAGCCTAGTTCGCAGGAATCTCGTGGCGGAAGCTACGGGGGTGTCAAGAAGGGTCCGGGCTTCTTCCCACCGGACATTAGGGGTGTTCTGGGCGTGTGAGCGTCGGTGTTCGCGAGCGCGGGCGTGTAAGCGGTTGTGTGGCGTGGTTTCTTTCGCGCTATTGGGTGGCGTTAGGTATGTTTTCCTAGCGCCGCTCATCTTTTTGGGGGCGGTGTGGCTTTCTTGAAGGGGTTGGTGTGGTTATGGCTGTCGTACATAAAACACATTTTAACGTGCTGTACGGTAAACCATTGAAGTGTGTGGCGAAAACGGCGTCGTCGTGTCCGATTAACGTGGTGGCGTTGCGGCAGGGTTTGCCGAGCGTTCACTTTGTGGACCAGGATGCGGCGAACAAGTACATGGAGAAGTACCATGATAGTACCCGCCGGTATATGACGAAGGAAGCGTACCGGAGGAACCGTCGTCACCGTCCTGACTTGAAAACGACGAACGATGCGTTGGCCGCTTACGGCTTGTCGGCCGCTGACACGGGCTTCACTGATCGTGACGTGCAGTTCGCTACCGCTCGTTGCGATGAGCCGTTGACGCTGGACGTTGAGGGTGTTGATGGCGCGCCGTTGTCTACGTTCGACCCGGAGAGGGCCGCTAAGTCGCATATTGCGGCGATGGCGTCTGCTGCGAACCGCAACAACAAGTACCAGCTGCAGAAGTTGAAGCACGCGGAAATGCTGCCCGGCACCACTGTTGTGAACAAGCGGACGGGTGAGGTCGTGGACGCTGGCGAGGTCGTGGATGCCGCCATGTTGCGTATTCACGAGGAGAAGAACCGTGAGCACGCTCAGAACGTGCTGAACACGCTCGCCGCCTACAAGGAGTTCCCGAACGATTGGAGCGACAAGTTCACGAGCCTTGACGGCACGGTGACTGTGAGCGCTAAAGTGGTGCCCGACCAGTTCCATGAGGGCGCGTACGCGAGCATGAGCGAGGAGATGCGCGCCGCCTGTGAGGTAGAGGAAGCGACCATTGACTACGATAAGCTCGACAAGCTAATTGAGGAGCGCCCAGAGCTGCGTGATCTCGTGTACACGGGTGACACGTATGTTGTGGAGAGCGTGATCGGTCAGCCTACGGAGGTTGGGCAGAGTGACGCGCTGATTTCTAGTTCGTTCGCGGGCAATAAGGCGAAGCTCACCGAGAACGCGAGTAACGTTCTTGCGGGTATGGCGTCTTTCCGTCAGCGGTCGCAGGCTCAACTGTTTGGTGAGGCGATTGTGGATGAGGAGACCGGCGAGGTGAAGGGTCGCCTGTTGGGGACGAAAAAGCGCGCGAAGGACCGTGAGGACGTGCTCAAGGATAAGGTGAAGAACCTTGCTGGCGCGTTGGATGTTCGCGGTCACACAGGCGCACTGTTCATTCCGGGTAAGGAGCGTGGTAGCGGCGTGCTCGTGTCGAATCGGCGTAACCGTAAGCGCGCGGACACGCTGCGAAGGGAGTTGCCGGGTGACGTGTTGCGTGAGGTGTTGACGGCGACGAAGCGCGTTCCCAGCGAGGAGCGTGCGCGTAAGGCTGGCTGGTCGGAGGCGGATATTCAGCGCGTGTTCCATGCTCGTAAGGTGCAGGTGACGGTGCGTGATAATGTGAAGGCGATTGAGCGTAAGAACGCGGAGGTGATGGAGCGCTTGGGTTTGGCGGCCTGACGTGTCTTGCGCCGTCTGGTCGCGCGCGGCGGCAAGCCCCCCTTTTTGTTTCCTTGGGGCTTGCCGCCGCGCCTTGTGTTTTCCGCGTGATTCCGGGGTTTCTGCGGTTTTGCGGGTGGGGCTTTTAATACGTGTCAGTGAAGGCCCCGAACAGGGGCGAGAGGTTCCCCGCAAGTGTGAAGGATGGGTTTTGTTATGGCTACTGTTAACGAGGCGACTACTGTTGATGACGTGTTCGAGTATCAGCCGCCGCGTATCGTGTTCGAGGAGGCGTCGGATGAGGTGACCGCTAGTATCCCTGATGAGTGTGTGGAGTTCATGGATGGTGTGCGTCGTAGCCTGCGCGAGTCGGGTAACCCGAATCCTGTGTTCGGTTTTAACGAGCATGGCGCGCTGTTCCGTATGGCGGACGGCGATGGCGCGGACGAGTACCTGCTGACCGGCGAGTACAAGGATAACGGCGACGGCACTGTTGATGTGAGCAAGTACGTGGTCGCCGTGAATGGTAAGACCGTGTATGAGACCGGCTATGAGGTTGATGAGGATAATATTAACCGGGCGTGGGGTGAGGCGATGGACGCGTTCATGGCTGCGTTGGGTATCCCCAAGGTGAAGTGACCTCGAACTGGGCTGTTTGGCTTTCTGGCGGCGGGGTGCTCGCTCTCACGATTACGTAGGGTGAGCGCCCCGCTTTTTGTGTCATCCCGGTTGACGGGGTGCGAGGGTGCGCAAGCGGGCGGCGTGGGATTGAGCGTGTGACCTTAGTCTCTTTAGTCTCGTTTCTGGTTCCACGGGTTGCGTTGTCTGCGTATGAGCTGCTATTATTATCGTACGTTATGACTATTCATAGCATACAAAGCCGAAAGCGGTTCTTCGGACCCCCGGTTTTCCGGGGTGGATCGCTTTCCGGGAGCGCCCCGCCACGTGGACGCTTTGGAGTGAGGATGGTTGCCGCCAGATGGGCCTGTGCGCCTACCTCCTGCCACGTTGGCGGGGCGTTTCTGTATCTTCTGCGCCGACAGCTGGGCGCGTCGCTTTGACGGTTGCGCTCCTGTTTGCTATCGTAAGCTGCATGAAGTTGCTAACTGTTTCTCTGAGTTTTTTCCGTGGCATCAAGCGCAGGGTGTTCACGCCAGCAATCGACGGCATTACCGCTATCGTGGGCGAGAATGGTACTGGAAAGACAAGTATCCTTGCTGGTATCTCGTGGTGCCTGTACGGTGAGAAGCCGGAGGGCGCGCGGCGCGCGGACGCGCTCATTCACGAGAAGGCTAACTATAAGGATGGTGACCGCACGCAAGTCACGTGTGTGATTATCGCGGGCGACGGTCGTATGCTGCGCATCAACCGCCGCATCACGAGCGCCAAGGGCGCGACTGAGGTGGACTTGTGGCAGCGCCCCGCCGCCGACGCGGCGACCATGAGCGCCGAGGCTCTGCTCGCCGACGCCGATGGGTGGGAGCATGTGGCCGGTCCCGCAGTGTCGCACGCGAACCCGGTGATCGTTCGCGCGCTCGGCATGGATAGTCGCCAGTATTTCGCGGCCGTCCACGTCCAGCAGAAGCAGGTGGATGACCTGATCCGTGACCGTAAGCGCGGCGAGGTCATCGAGCAGCAGACGGGTATCACCGCGCTCACGGTGGCGCGTGATAAGGCGCGTGAGGAAGTGAACGCGCTCAAGCGTTCGAGCCGCGACCTGCATGTGGATAAGCGCGCCGTGAAGGACGCGGAGAAGGCTGTCACGGTCGCGAAAGCGGATGTGGAGAAGCTGCGCTCACGCGTCGCCAAGGGTGAGGTGAAAACCGGTGACGCGCGCTGCAAGTACGAGAAGGCGCGCACAGTGTTTGAGGAGAAGAGCGCGGCCTACACTGCTGGGCAGGAGAGGCGCGCCCGCAAAGCCGCCCTCACTGAGCGTATCGAGGGCGCGAAAGCTCGCATTGGCGCGTTGGAGGGGGAGAAGCGTGAGCTGATGGGGCGCGTCGGCGCGCACACAGGGGGCGTGACCGTGGAGGGCGCGAAAAACAGTCTCGCGAGCGCCCGCGATGCTTTGGACGGCGCGCGTGAGGGTGAGCGCGCCGCGTCCGCTCTCGTGGAGGAAGCCAGGGCGGCGGGTGAGCGACTACAGGTGGCTCTCACCGACAATGGCGGCGAGATGTTGACCGAGGCGGCGTTGACGGAAACAGTGGCGCCACTGTCGGCGGATGTGGAAAAGCTACAGCGTGAGTTTGACGCTCTGCGTGACCAGTGTGTTGCTGTGCGCGCCGACCGGGATAGACTGATGCGTGCGGCGGATATGCTGCGTGGCAACAGTGGGGACGCGCACGTGTGTCCGACGTGTCAGCAGGATGTGGAGGACGCGAAGGCGCTCGCTGACTCTCTTGCGTTGCAGGCGCAGGAGGCGAACGAGAAGTCGGAGCAGCTAGAGGCTGATGGTGCGCGTGCGCGTGACGCTCTGAACGCGGCTGTTACGCGCCTTGAAGCTGTGCGCGCCCGACTGGTGACTGTGGGCGAGTGTGCGCCTGTGGCTGGCCTGTTGGGTGAGCGTGAGAAGTCTCTCGCAGACGCGGTGGACGCGGTGCGCGCTGCGAGCGTGAGCGTGGAGGCTGCGGATATGGTGTTGTCGTCTGCCGTGGAGTTTCAGGGTGTGCGCGGCCAGTTGGACCGCGTGTCTGGTGAGATTCGTTCCCTGTTGGCTTCCATTGGTGAGGCTGATGCTGAGCTGGCGGCGTTGCCGAAGGGTGAGCGCATGGTGAGCGGTGAGACGGTGGATAATGCTCGCGAGCGCATGCTGTCGCATCAGGCAACATTGAGCGAGTATGAGGGTTTGTTGGCGCAGTTGCGTGTGGATGAGGCGAACGCGTCTGGCGCTCTGAGTGTGCGTGAGAGTGAGCTTGCGGGTGTTCGTGAGCGCATGGCTCGTTACAGTGAGGCGTTGGAGGCTATCGAGGTTGCGTCGGCTGCGCTCGCCGTGGTGGAGGAGTACAGGGCTGAGCGCATTAGGACTGGCGTGCCTTTGGTGGCTGAGGCCGCGTCTCGTTTCCTTGCGGCGTGTACGGATGGGGTGTTTACTGGCTTGTCGTTGGACGAGAAGTACAACGTTTCTGTGACGACGGCTGACGGCGTGGTGCGCGAGTGTGGCGTGTTGTCGGGCGGCGAGTTGAGTGCGGCGGCTATGGCGTTGCGTATGGGGTTGGCTGAGGTTGCTGGCGGCGGCGGCATGATGGTGCTGGACGAGGTGTTGGTGTCTCAGGATGCGGCGCGCGCTGAGTTGATGTTGCAGGCTGTTAAGTCGTTGTCGGCGGGTCAGGTTGTTATGGTCGCTCATTCTCCTGTCGTGTTGGATGTCGCTGACGCGATTGTGGAGATGTGAACTACGGCGTTTCGTGATCTGTTCTGCCGTGAGGGGTGGCGTGCTTGTGTCCGGTTGTTTGCCGGGACGTGCGCCGCCCCTCTCTTTTTGTGTTTTCTTGTTGCGTCGTCTCGTGCGCGTTGGGCCGCCGTCTGTGTTTCTTTCCATTCGCCCGTGTTGCTTCTTCCGACTGTTACGTGTTTGCTGCCATTTACGCGTGTTATACTCCTTTTTGCGCTATTTTATGGTGGTTGACGGCGGTTTGTGTCCGTTTGTTGCCGTTCTTTTCTTGTTTTGTTGGATGGTTCTTTTCGGGAGTGTTTTTGTGCGTAAGCAGGATGTGGTGAACGCTGTTGCGGCTCAGGTGACGATGACCCCTCGTGATGTGCGAGCCGTGTTGGCTGGCATTGACATGGTTGTGGGTGAGGCCGTGATGCGTGGTGAGGATGTGACGTTGGGGTTTGTGAAGTTTGAGCCGGTGACGCTCCCTCCGCGTGTTCAGCGGTTGCCTAGTGGGGAGTTGAAGGAGTTGGGGGAGCGTCGCCGCGTGAAGGCGAGGCCGTGTAAGAGTCTGCGTGATCGTGTGGCTGGCGACGATGAGGGTGAGTGACGCGTAGGCGGTTGCTTGCGTCTCTTGAGTGTGGTGGGGGTGCCCTGTGCAGTGTGGGCGGCCCCGCCATATTCTTTTCTCCCCTGCCCTCGGGTTCCGGGTGCGCGTGAGGTTTTGGCGCTGGTGGCGCTGGTAGACTATAGTGGCTGCTAAGTGAAAGAAAAGCGAGAGCGAGGGTGGCGCGGGTCGCCTTGTGTTGCTCACCGGCGTTCACTGGCCGCGAGCGCGGCGAACGTCTGGTGGGCGCGCTTGACGCCCGTTCTCTGTGTCGTTTCTGGCTGGCGCTTGTTTGAGAGGAGCTGTTTGAGGGGTGGCTGGTAAGAGGTTTTCTCAGGTGGTGCGCGTCCCGTGGGGCGGGAGCGTGTCGGATGCTGTGCGTGAGGGTTTCGACGCTGGGTTGGCGGACGCTCAGGCGAAGCTGGGCGCTTTGCGGCCGTCTGATGTGGCTTTGGTGGAGCGTTATCATGATGCTATCGTGTGGTCGCGTCTGCGTGAGGTGTTCGTGAACGTGGATGATGGTGGGGCTGGCGTTCTGGTGGATTCGGGCGCGGACGCTGACGAGGACGCGTGCAGTCTGGTTGTCGGGTTGCCGTCCCGGTGGGAGGATTTGAGCGTCGAGCAGGGGAATATTCATGTGATGCACGGTCGCGGCAACAGGTGGGGGCTGTGCGGTGATCGTGAGGGCAGGGGCGTGCGTTTGGGGGACGCGCCGATTATGTTGCTGGATTATGTGCGTCGGGTGAGCGCTACTGCCGTGTTTTATCAGGTAAAGTCGTTTCACGAGTCCGTCATGTGACGTTGCTGGCGCGGCTGTGAAATGTGGGTTGCGCCGGCTTGTGTGTTGAGAGCGTGTTGGGGGTTTTGTGCCGTCGAAGAGGGTGAAGCGGGAGAGTATTCCCGCGCACGTGGAGTTGCCGCAGCAAAACGGCAGTGACGCGGAGTTGTATGCGCGTAAGCCTGCACGTAACGAGGAAGAGATTATTGCCGCGATTACAAAGCGTTCCGGTATTGATAAGAGTATTGTGCGCGCTGTTGTGCGCTTGTATGGTGAGGAGATCGGCGCGGACTTGGTGAATCATGGGCGCGTACGCTTGTTTGGTGGCATGTTTAACGTGTCTGCGTCGCCTATTGCTACCAAGCAGGAGGGTCGTAAGTATTTCAACGGGGCGAGGGTGCCAGAGGGTGCGGACCCTGATGAGGTGTTTCCTCCTGATTCGTATGCGTTGTCTCATTCGTATAGGTTGCGGGTTGATTCTGGGTTGCAGTGTTTGCGCAATGCGCGCGTGTGGGGGGATGCGTCGTGGGATGTGCCTGTGACGGCTCGCACGTTGGGTCGTCTGCGTGATTTGGCGTATGCGGAGGGGTTGCGTCCGTCGCATTTGCGGTGGCCGCAGCGGCCTGCGGGCATGTCGGTTGGTGAGTATTTCGCGGCTTTGGGTGTCAATATTGATGAGTGGGAGTCTGCTCCGGGCGAGAATGGTGAGGAGTATTACGTGCGGTAGCGTGCCCATATTTTCGGGCGTGGCGGTCGCCTCTCGGGGGCGTGTTGTGCGCTTGTGGCGGCGTGTTTTTGCTGCGGCTATTAACTAGTAAGGGTTGTGTCTCTTTTGTGTCTCGCGCGCGTTTTGGCGTGCGGGGCGAGTGGTTTGTTGGAGTGTGTGAGCGTGTTCGTTGTTTCTCGTGTTGGTGGTGGCCGCGTGGTTCGTCGCGCGTTCGCCGCATTGTGGGCCCTTGTGGCCGTCTTCGCCGTCGCCGTGCCGCTCCTCCTGCCGCGCGCGGCGCTTCCCGCGTGGGCTGACAACGACTCCCAGTCGGGCAGTGAGGAGCGCAGCGCACTGCAACAGCAGTGGAACGATTACGCGGTACAGTCTGGTGGTGAGGTGGATCAGCGTGCGACGCTGGAGAAGATGCGCGCCGACACGGACAGTAACAGTATCGGCTACGCTCTGGCCAGGCTCCTGTCGCCGCGTTACATGAACGCGACCCCGCTGTCGGCGAAGAACCCGCATGACGTGAACTGTGACGCTGGTGACGCGCGGAATGGGACACTCACCTACCATAACTGCGACGTGCCCAATATTGCTGGCGAGGCTCTACAGGACGCTTTCTCGTTTTTTGCGCCGTCCGGTATTATCGGCGGCGAAACGGCGTCGAATACGCTGAGTTTCCCGTCCCTGGGGTTGCCGAGTGACCTTCCGGGCGGCGGCGCTCCCGCCAACCCCGGTGAGCGTCAAGCGAAGTACACTGCCCTGGAATTGTACGGCTACAACCTACGGTACACGAGCTACGTGGGCGAGTGGGACCACATTAAAGTGCTGACGGCGGCGCGTAGTCTCAGTAACTATGGGTGGATGGACAAGATCAACCTGGGTGTGACCGCCGTCATTAACGGCGTGACGGGCGCAGTGTCCACGGCCACCAGTAACGCGGCGAAAGCGTTCAGTAAGGGGGACCTGATCGGCGGTATCGCGTCGTTCTACACGGGCTTGTTTTCTGGTGGGGCTGGCGCGAGCGCGAACACGCTGTTGGATGCGAGTGACCAGAACACGCTGGACTTGTACGCGTGGTATCGCGTCGGCTACGGGGCTACCTTGTACGGCGGGCGTGAGTTGACGACGGAGGAGATCGGGGCGCGCGGCCAGCAAATGCTGATCGACGCTATCAATGGTGGCCGCCCTGACGCGGCGAAAACGCCGGATGATCTCATGGCTATCCGTGACCTGCCTGCCATGCCCGCCGACGATATCGCATTGTGCGTGGTCACGAAAACTGACGGTAGTGTGGAGGAGCGCCTGCACTCTGACGTGGCTCCCGGCCCGACGGAGGCGGCGTGTAAGGCCGAGCAGAAGAGCGTTGACCGTAACAAGAAAGCGAAGTGGAGCGCGGACGGCAACGGGAAGAAGGAAACCCTCGCCGACTGGCGCGCACGCAACGGTAGCCTATTCAAGACGGCCGAAAAGTACGGTATCAGTATCCCGTACGACGCTGACGAATCCAAGCGCGCCGACACTATCAAGAACATGCAGGCCGGTTGGGCGGATAAGTGGCAGCAGGCGAACACCACGTACTTGGCTGGCGCGCAGGGCGAGAACAATAACAGGTTCGTGAGCGGCCTGCTCGCGTCCGCCGTGAAGAAAGCTGCGGCCGAGAACCCGGATGCGAACTATAATGCGCCGTGGAATCGTTTCGTGTGCACGGACGCTGACGGGCGCGACGTGTTGGATGCTGACGGGCGCACCGTGAACGTGTATAAGAGCGACGGGACGGTGAACCCGCAGTGTGGGCACGGCGTGCGCTCCCCCATCCAGAACGGCTTGTTCGGTAACGGATACCTGCCGTCCCAGGCTCAGCCGGTGGCTGATTCGCGCCTCATGTCGCCTGACGACGTGGTTGGTGTCCTGTTTGGGTTGCCGACCGCAGCTAACGCAATGGCTAACACGGGGCTTGCCGCGTCCGGTTTGGTGACGCGCGTGTCGAACGCTGCTATTGGCCTCGCCTACTCGCCTATTTTGGATTCGTTGAACGTGAGCGGCGTGATCGTGAAAACCGTGGAGATCATTAGGGATGGCTTGTATTTCCCGCTCCTCGTACTGTCTGCTCTCGTTGCCTTGTGCTACGCCCTGTTCCGTGGCCTGGTGACGGGCGCTGTCAGCGTGGTGAAAATGGCGCTCGTGACGCTTCTTGCCGCCGTGTTCGGTGCTACCCTGTTGGTGGCTCCTGCCGCCCTGGTGCGCGTGGTGGACTATTATCCGGCGAAAGCGGACGCCGCTATCACGAGCGTTATTCTGTCTACCGGCAACAGCGTGGACAATAATTTGTGTACCGCGTCGAACGGTAACGCCTCCCACGCTGCCGACAGCAGCGTCAACAGTGTGGGCGGGGACTGGCAGGCTTCTACGGCTGTGCGCACGCTCATGTGTGAGAATTGGCGGGCGTTCTATTTCGGCCCGTACGTGCAAGCCCAGTGGGGCGCGTCCTACGATGAGTTGTACGCGTACGGTTACGCGCCCGACGGCGGCGAGAGCCTGTCGAACACGAACGCTGACCTGGTGGGGGATGCGGCTGTGAACATGGGCGGCGGCGTCACCGAGCGTAACTGGGCGTTGTTCCAGGTGGATGCTATGGGGTCCGGCACAGCGTCCCACGAGGCCGCGTCCACTAGCGGCCGCGCCGTGAACCCTGACCTGTACAGGGTGGTGGACGCGCAGGCTGGCTTGCTGGGGTCCGGCTACGATTCGCGTCATTTCGCGGCGTGGAAGAGCGGCGGCTCACTGTCGTGGAGTGGCGTGTTCGCTCCCGTGGTCGCTATCGCGGGCAGCGTGACGGTCGTCGCTTATAGTGTCGCGAAGATCACGGTGACGTTTACGGCTGCTCTCATGCTGCTGCTGTTGCCGTTCATGCTGCTGGTTGCGTTGCATCCCACCGTCGGGTGGCGTAAGTTCACTATGTACGCGGGTAACGTCGCGGGTCTGATGATTCAGCGCGTCATCCTGGGTATGATGCTCGCGGTGATGCTGCGTATCCTCGTGACAGCCGGGAACAGTGGCGTGGGCGGCGGAGCGAGCATGCTGTTCGCGCTCATCGTGTGCGTCCTGTTCATGATGGAGCGACGCACTATCCTGAATGTGACGGGTGAGCTGGCAGCCGGTTTGGGCGGCGTGGGCGGCGTCGGAGCTGGGCTGGTGCGCGACCCGTTCCAGGTGCGCTCCACGGGCACCGGGTTTATCGCCAACAAGGCGCAGCAGGCGCGCGTCGCCGTAGTGTCCGCTGCGGGCGGTTTCGTTGCTGGCACGGTGAGCGCTCGCGGCGACGTGCGTGAAGGGCTACGCGAAGCCGGGAGCGCTATGAGCCGCGAAGGTAAGCAACTGTTCTTCCGTCAGCGCCGCCGTGGCTTCGCGGCCTTGCAGACCGCCGAGCAGGTGTCGTCGAGCGTGGGCGCCAAGTACCGTGAGGACGCCATGCAGGACAAGCATGTGCAGCATATTGTGGGCGACCAGTACAGGAAAACACGCGAATACCGGGAGTATGAGCAACTGCTGGACGCGTGGAATGAGCTGTCGGGGCGCGTGCTCGCTGACGGTGACGGCCAGTACAAGCTGGTTGACGGGGAGCGCCGCTACAGGCCGGAGCCGCCGAAGCGCTCGGATGTGCTCGCCGACCGGAGCGTGCGCCGCACGGTGATGTTGGCGGCGAAAGACCGCCGCAGCTACGTGGAGTCCCAGAACGCGGGTGTGGACGCGGTGCGCTCGAAGCTGGACAAGAACCGCGACACGATCCTGGTGGATGTGGACGCGGTTGCGTCCACTGCTGCGGCTATGCGCGCCCACAATGAGGCGCTGGACGGAGGTGGGCGCTTGTCGAAGGCGCGCATCCGCGAGGTTCTAGAGCAGTCTCGCGCAGATATTGCGCGCCTGGATGCTGAGCAGGACCGCTTGTTGGAGCGTGACGCGCAGCGTCAGGCTCGCGCCGAGGAGAGGGAAGCGAAGGGGCACAGGCAGCACGGGAAGTGGCGTGACGGCGACCTGCGCCCGGACGACGCTGGCATCCAGTTGGATGATTGGCGCGCCCGTAAGCGGCATCGCGGTGACGACGGCGATTACGAGCGCGGCAGGCGGCACGGCGATTACGGTGACGATAATGAGGGTGATGACTGATGGCTACTGTTAGTGTTGGCGGCGCGCGCGCCCAGTGTGCGCGCCGCCCGCGCGTGCGCGTGATGGTGGGCGCGGCCGTGAGCGCGTTGTTGACTGTGGCGTTGGCGTGCTTGGTGGTGTTCGGGCAGGGGGCGGCCCCGCGCGCGTTGGCTGACGACGATAAGCAGGATAGTTTGGGTGTGGTCGGTTGGGCGATGTGTAACTTGGTCCCCGGCGGCAACATTATCTATAACCTGGTCAGCACTGACGTGGTGCCGTACGAACTGTTGTCGAAGAGCGCCGCCGCGTCCCTGGACCGCGTGGACGCTGGGATTAACAGTATGATCGCTTATTCTGGGCGTGATTTCGCTGAGGTGAACAGCCGCATCGTCGGCTACAACGTGTCCGCGTCCCCGAGGGCGGCGGACGCGGAGGCTCTGTCGTTTAATGGCGGCGAGCGGGTGACGCCGTATGAGCGTTTCGGCGTGTCCGGGTTGAAGTTGAGCGCCTACTACGGGGAGTGGAAGTACTACGAGTTTGACGCGTGTAAGGGCGAGGACCCGAAGGATTTGAAGGGTAGCGTGTTCTACCCTGGGCGTTTGGAGCCGAAAACAACGTATAGCGCGTTGTCTGCGTCCAAGGATGTGCGCTCTCAGGCGTATGACGCGTCTACCGTGTACAAGTGGGGCGTTGGTTTCGCTAACGGGGCCGCTAATTTCGTGTTCTTGTTGGCGAAGATCGTCGTGGGCGCGACGATTGCTCTCGTGGGTTTGTCGTTCGCTGACCCGGCGTCTGCGTTTGGTTTGTCGAGTGTGGTTGACGGTGATGGCGGCTTGTTTACGCGTCTCATGGAGGGCGTGTTTACGCCGCTGTCGGTGTTGGCTGTTGTTTTGAGTCTCATGGTGGCGTTGTGGGTGTTTGTGAAGTCGGGGAGCGCGGCCGCCGCCGCGCGGCTGGCTGTCCGCCCGTTCGTTATTTTGTTTGTTGCGGGCGCACTGTCGGCTGCTCCTGCCGTGGTGGTGTCTGCGCCGTCGAGGGTTGCGTCCCTGGTGCATGGCGTCGTGTTGTCTGGCGTGTCTGGGCGGTTTGAGTCTCAATCTACGATGTGCGGGGCTACGAAAACCAGCGTCGGCGGTGTGAGCGATGGGGAGAGCGTGGAGGCTGCGCTGACACGGGCGGGCGTGGACGCGTCGAACGCGGTGGGCTGCCAACTGTGGGAGCAGCTTCTCTTGCGCCCGTGGAGTGTCGCCCAGTACGGGGTGGATTATAATCACCTGTGGGCGAATGGGTACGCTCCCGAGAATGCTGTGGACGCTGAGGGTAAGAGCGTGGGTGAGTTGGGGAACGTGAATGATTCAATGGTGGGTGATGCTCCCGTGCCGTTGGGTGGCGGCGAGTTCACGCACAATTGGGCGTTGTTCCAGGTGAGCGCGCAGACGCGGGCGCACGCTCTTGTCGGTAAGGATGGGGTGGACCCGTTGCCGAGCTTGGCGGTACAGACAGACTGGTATCGCGTGGTGGACGCGTTGTCGAATTATGAGGAGGAGCAGAGGAGCGAAACGCCGTCTGGTGCGAGCGCCGCTGTGACGTATACTGCTCCGAAGGATAATGCGCCGTCCCCGTATTGGCGCGCGTGGATTGGCCGCGACATGTTGGGGCGTTTGGGTACGGTGTTTTCGTCTCTGGTGGTCGCGTCTGTGGCCCTGTGTGCGCCTCTCCTCCTCGCCTTGTCGAGTGTCGTGTTTGGTCTTGGCCTCGTCATGGTCATGTGCTTGTTGCCTTTGTTCCTGCTGTTTGGGTTGTGGAGCGGACCCGGGTGGCGCGCTTTGGGTCAGTGGTGGCGTCTACTGGTGAAGGTGTTCGCGTTCAAGCTGGGCGCTGGCCTGCTTCTGATTGTGGACCTGCTGTTTACCGGCTCGTTGTTGAACATGTTGGGCGAGTTGGGCTGGTGGACGACGATGGTGTTCCTCGTCGTTGTGGGGTTGGCTGTGTGGCTTGGCCGCCGCCGCTTGTATAACGTGCTGTTGTCTGCCTTGTCGTGGGGTGGAGCGTCTGAGAGCGCCGTATTGTCTGGTCTGGCGGGTAGTATGCGCCGCGTTGGCGGTAGCGCGTTGGGTGTGGGCCGTAGCGCGGGTAACGTGGTGGCTGCTGGGGCTGCTGGGGCTGTGACGGCCCGCTCGTACGGGCGGAGCGCGAAGAGTGGTTTTTGGGATGGTGTGCGCGAGCAGGGGAAGCTGTTCGTGTACACGCGTCCCGGTTTGGAGACCGCTGTGGGCGTGTATGAGGACAGGGCTGCCAGGCGTGACGGGTTGGCGAAGTTCGCTGGGCGTTCGTGCGCGTCGTGCGGCGGGCCGCTGGTGGACAGTGAGGCTGAGGATGGTGTGGGCGTGTTTACGGGGGGCCGTCTCGCGTCCGGCGCGTACATTTGCCGCACGTGTTATGAGAGTAGCTTGTTTGACGAGTCCGACCCGGCGATGGCGGTGACGATCCGGTTTAACCAGGCGGCGGATGAGAAGTATGAGCAGGCGCGCCGTGATGAAGTACAGAACCTCGTGTATGAGGAGGATAAGCGCCTCATGGGGGACGGCTCGTCTGTGATGGATTCTGATGGTGTTGCGGAGGTTATCCGCCAGGTTGAGGCTGTGGGGTATCACCGGGCGGCGATGTCGGACGCGGACATGCGCAGCGCATTGTCGTTGTTGATGACAGCGTTTGAGTGCGAGGAGCGCGCTCACATGGAGCGCGCGGTGCATTGGGGCGGCGACTTTAAGCGGGCTGGCACCTTCCGGCTTCCTCCGGAGGTTGAGGCTTACGCGGATCGGGCGGCGTTGGACGTGTTGGCTTCTCAGGGCGAGTATGAGGCTGCGCGTGAGCTTGTTGCTGACGCTGTTATCGCTTATTATTCGGCGCGTACTGGCCGCGACTACCGGGCGGGTTTGCCTGTGACTGGCTCGTCGAGTAGTGAGATGTTGTTGGAGGATGCCGCGTTGGCGCGCAGCAGGGATCATGGTTTGAGTGATTTCGCGCGGTCGAATAAACATCGGGAGAAAACGCGGAAGGAGAAGGGTGAGAGTGACGGCGACACGGAAGACACTGGCGGGGATGAGTCCCCGGAAGGTGACGGCGACAATCGAGATGAGCCGGAGAGTGAGGGTAAGCGGTGAGTGAGTCTGTGGAGTGGGGTGATGTTCCCCCCGTATCGTTTGCTGACTGGTTTGTGGTCGATTTCGCGCGTAGGCTCGCTCCGGCGGTGGGGTTGCGTCGCAGGTTGTGGGAGGAGAACCGCAGGCGCGCGGCGAGAGGGGGTACACTGTTGCCGTCGCCCTTGTTGTTGCCGGTGGAGGTGCGCGGCGAGCCGTTGGATGTTGGCTTGTTGGAGGAGCGCTTCAATGCGGGCGATTTTTTGGGGGCGTGTGAGCTTCTTGTGGGCGCGTATGTTCCGGTGGCTGAGCGCATTGGCGGCTGTGCGGTGAGCGACGATTTAGTGTTGTCGTGGTGCGTGTTGGCCGCCGGGGGCGGCGGCGCGCCCGCCTAACATGCGCCTGTTGGCCGCGTGTGGGCAAAACACCCCCGCGTGGGCCTCTGTATGGGCCCACGCGGGGGTTTTGCGTCCCGGCGTGGGTGTTGACTCGTACGGGAGTGTTTGGGGCTGTTAAAACGGTTTCCAGTGTTCAGCTTGTATGCTGTTGCGTGTCCGCTTGCAGGCGTGTTATACTAGTTCTCGTCAACGGCGATAAAGCGTGTGGACGCGACGGTCACCAACGGGGTGCCCCACCCAATGCCAGGAAGGAAAACGATCATGCGAATCTTTAACACGGAGGCCGAGGCGGAAGCGGCTCTCGGACGCAGCCTGGACGCCGCTCTCCCGGTCTATTCGCTTGCGGACGCTCGGGACACGGTTCGCGCACTCCTTAGCCCCAAGTACGAGCGCGAGTACAGCGTCGCCGACACCGTGTCCGCTGTTTTCATTGCCGTCCATAGCACGCATGGGTACACATACTACCTGGTGGAGCGCGGCGCGCGCTTCTGGGATAAGGCGGTGCGTGCCGCCGCGTAAATGGGCGGCACCCATTTCTCGCCTATCCATCCGTTAGCGCCCGCCGCGCGTGGTCGCCTACACCCCTCTCGGGCGGCGATTGGACAAGCGCGGCGGGCGCGTCGTATCCTGCCTACTAGACGGAAACCGCCCGACGCTAGGGCGCGCGGACGCGCCACTCGGCGAACAACTGTTGAGGGGCTGACGAGCGCCGCGCTACTGGCTCGCGAGCGGTTACGAGAGACAGTGGACGAGGGAGCTTTATTGTGCCTGTAAGCGGAGAACATGCGGGCGGGTCTCGCGCGGCGAAAACGGCGGCCGCCATGTTGGGGCTGCTCATGGCCTCGCTGCTCGCGTGGCAAACCTCGGCGAGCGTTCGCACGCTGAGTCATTTCGGTGAGGACGCGTCGGGAGGGGAAGCGCAGTCCGTATCCCCGTACGAGAGCGCGCAAGGAAGCTCTGCTGCGAGCGATTGGCTGGCAGGTTTCGCCGCGTCCCCTGACGGTGCTGATGGCTGGCAAGTCGGTGACGCGGGCGGCTACCCACCCGTGTTGGATGGTGTGTCGTGTGCCCCGACCGTGGGTAGGCTTGGTGTGCGTCCCATGTTGTACGCGTCCTCGCGTAGCGGCTCAGCGTATGTGAGTGCGTTCGTTTTTCCTCCCGGCTACGCCGCGTCTGCTTTCGACGCGCTTTCCGACGCTGTTTCTTCGTGCCTGGGCGGGGGCGAGTCTGGCGCGGGCGCGTCGAGCGTATGGTCTGGTGGCCAGTACGCCCTGTTCCAGTCTGGTAGCGTGGTTGTGGGCGCCTCTGGCGCTACGGATTGGCGTAGCGTGCGCGCCCGGGCGGAGTCTGCGCTTGTGGCTGGCGGTTGCGTGTCTTTGTCGGAGTCGGCTTCTGACGCGGCGCGCTCGCCGTATTACGATAAGGATGGGTTCACGGGGCTTATAGAGTCCCAGAGCGTTGCCCCATCTGTCGTGGACCCTGGTTCTAGTAGCGTGCGGCTGACTGTGCCCGCGCTCGCGTCTGCGTCTGTTGGTGAACCGGAGGGGCCGCTTCCTGCTGGGTTCCCGCAGCTTCCGCAGCGCCCGCAAGTAGCGGTGTCTGATGAGGCTGGCCTGGTTGATTTCTCGTCGGCGTGGCGCACGGTGTCTTACCGGGTGCCGGACGAGGACGGCCCGGGGTGTGGGTGGCGGTGGTTTGGTCAGGCCGCGCCCGACGTGGATGCTGACGCGTTGGCGGGTGAGCGCTCCCGTCTTGTGTCTTCTGCTCAGGGCGAGGCTGACGTGGCCGCGTCTGCTTTGTATCGTGATCGTAGTGCCGCACGTTGGCGTATGGTGTCGTCCGCTCAGGCTGTGGCTGGCGCGGGCGAGTACAATAAGCGTGTTAGCGAGGTGGATGCGGCCAGGCGTGCGCTCGCTGATGGGCGCGCCGCGTTTTATCCTGTGTGGGTGTCGTACGTGTCGGCGCATGATGCGTGGCGTGACAGGGTGGCTGCTCGCGATGCGGCGTCAGCGAGGTGGGAGGCCGCCGTGTCTGCGTGCGCGGCTGGCAGCGCTCCGTCCGCGTCTCCTTCTCCGTCCGCGTCTCCTTCCCCGTCACCGTCTGGTTCTGCTCGTCCCGCTCCTTCCCCGTCCCCGTCGCCCGCGCGCGTGGTGAAGACGAGGGCGCAGTGTGAACGTGAGATAGCGAAGCCTGCGGAGTTGAGCGCGGATGTGGGCGTGGAGCCGTCCGCGCCCGCTGTCCCCGACGGCGTAACTGTCCCGTTGTCATGGCCGCAGCCCCGATGATAGAGCTTGTAGAGAGGGTTTCATTGTGTCTAATCGAGTGAAGTGGAAGCCTGTTCGCGGCGACAAGTCTGAGAGTGGGAGTGTTTCGCGTACGCCCGCAGGCGGTTCTGAGCGTGAGCGCGGTGGTGGTCGCGGGGTTCCGGCGTGGCTGTTTCTCGCCGCCCCGGTGGCGGTGGTTGCTGTCGTGTTGGTGTTCGCGTTCGTCTTGTGGGGTGGGCGTCCTAGCGTGCAGGAGGCGCAGTCGGGGCAGTCGATTGCCGCCAGTGGCGGTAATCGGGTGGCGGCAAATGATGGCGGCTTGTTGGGGTTTTATGGGCTGGTGCGTGACCGGCATCCGCAGCCGGGCGACACGCCGTCCGGGGACAATGGCGTGGACCATGAGAGCCAGGGCGCGTGGGTGGTTGAGACTGGCATGGATGGGCGGACGGTGCGCGCGTGGCTGGACGGTGACGGCGTGCGCGTGGGCGTGGATGGGTGGCCACGTTGGCTTGTGTTGCCGGGGTCTGGTTGGCGTAGCGTGCAGGAGTGCGCGCTGGTCGACGGGGCGAGCGTATTGTGTCCTGCGGCGGTGAGCGGCGACGGGGCGGTGACGGTGAGCGTTGTGCGCGGCGGTTTGGAGGGTGACTTGTTTGTTGCCGCCCAGAACACGCGTGTGGGCGTCGTTTCGTCTTCGTTTGCTGACGCTCGCGTGTTGGACGTGTTCTTGCTGGATGTTCCTGGCGGCGCCGATGATGGTGGCGTGTTGCATGTGGGTGTTGGTCTATTGTCTGATGGGATGATGGTTGTCGTGTCCGGCGCGGATGGGCGGGCTGTGGAGTCGGTGTTGTCGGAGTTGTCGTGGCAGTAGTGCCGCGCTGTTTCCTGTGGACTTGTTGAAGGGGTTTTGCTTGTGGTGACGCGTATTGTTGTGGGCGTGTTGTGCGCTCTTTTGTGTGGTTTCGCGGTGTCGTGTGTGCCCACCTTGTGGTCTGCTGCTCATTATCGGCTGTTTGTGAAGCGTAAGATCGAAAAAACCAAGCCAACGAAGGGTGAGGTGCCGCCGCCGAAAAAGAGTGATGTGTGGAAGCCGTACATTCGGTTTGCGCGGCGCGAGGATACGCGTCAGGTTGTTGTGCGGAAGGCGCGGGCGGCGGATGAGAAGAGGGGCCGTGAGGCGCGAGACCCGGTAACGTTGGATGTTGAGTATAGGCGTTTGTGGCCGCTCGTTCAGGCTGGTTTCGCCGTGTTGGGCGCGGTTTTTGGCGCACTGTACATGTGGCTGCCTGTTGCTGCGCTCACGCTCGTTGGCGGGCCGCTGTTGCATCGTTTGATGGTGTCGAGCGTGAAGGCTATTGTGGATGGTCGCGAGCGGCTGCTGGTGCGCATGTTCGAAGTGTCATCCACTCGCCTCGGGTTGAAGGGCGGCGGCTTTAAGAATTACGGCGAGTGTATTGAGGTGTTGGCGTGGCGTGACCCGCTAAGGCCGAAAGAGATTAAGATTCAGTTGCCGCCCGCGTACTCGTTCGACCTGTATGCGGAGGAGGATTTTCTGCGCACGTTTAATGGGGCTTTCGGGCGCGAACTGGCGTGGGTGGAGAAGCCTGGTTTGGACGATGACACGAAGCGGCCGTTGGGGTGGAATCCTGATGAGGGGACGGTGACGATTACGAGCCTGCCGCCGCTTCCGATGATGGCTCCGTTGCGTGTGGACCATATTTTGGGCGACGATATTCCGTGGACGTTCATCCCGCTGGGGTTGGGCGTGGAGGGCGGTGTGACGACTCATAACCCTCAGACGGGTGAGGAGGAGCATGTGATCGGGTATTCGTGGCATGATTCGGGCGCGAAAGAGAAGATGGCGCAGGGCGTGCAGATCAGCGAGTATGCGGCGAACGCTGCGCCGATGTGTTTGATTGCCGGGTCTACCGGGTCGGGTAAGGCCATCCCGGTGGATGAGGATGTGCTTGTTCTTGTGGACGGCCCGGAGCTGCGCGGCGGCGGCGTGGGCCACGCTGACGATCTTGGGTTGTATTCGCAGTCGTTGGATGAGGGCCGGTTGACGGCGCGCGGGGCGGGGCACCCGGCTATGTCGGTGCCGGTGTATTTGTGGAAGAAGCGCCACCGCCGGTGACGTGCTATGATTGCCTGTCGTGCGCCTCGTGTTTGCGCATCTCCGACCGGTGCGCTTGTGTTGCGTGGCGTGTGGCAACGATATTTAGCTTAACATTTTAACAATAATGTGGCGGGGCGGCCCAGTGCCCGCCCCGCGAGAGACGAAGAGGAAGAGAAGTTGGAAGAAAACGCTACGAGCAGGTACGAGATCACCGTCTACTCGAAGCCGAGGTGCCCGCAGTGCGACGCGACCAAGCGCCTCCTGAACAAGATGAGCGCACCGTACGCGAAGGCGGACGTGACCGAGGATGATGTCGCCCATAGTTTCGTGAAGAGCATGGGCTACCAGCAGGTTCCGGTCGTCGTTGTCCGCGACCGCCACGCCGACACCGGCGAGGACGGGAGGGGCGATAATATTGTGGAGCACTGGTCTGGCTTCCGCCCCGACAGAATCAAGCGCGCGGCGGCGGCCGCACTCGACAACAACAAGTAAACACGCGCCACCCCGCAACAAAAGCGGGGCACAGTCAGAAGGCGGCGTTCGCTGAGGTTTTGACACCCGGCGAGCGCCGCCTTACTATCATCTGAGAAGCTAGGAAAGGCTCACCCGTCCGCGCCGCGAACAGGGCGGGGGCAGGAGAAGGCGGAGAGGGTAAAGCGTGGAACATAATACTGCTCAGAGGATCAAGCTGGCGTTGCCGCTGGTGGACTATGTGCGCGCGCACGCGGCTGATTTGAAGCCGGGAACGCGCATTGAGGAGACTAGTCGCGGCCTGCGCATTAACTGTCAGAATCCCGCGCACGACGACCGTAATCCGTCGATGGACGTGTCCGAGCTAGAGAACAGGTTCCATTGCTGGTCGTGCGGGTTTTCCGGTGACCTCCTCACGCTCGTGCAGGTCCAGCGCGACGTGGACTTTTCTGAGGCGCTGCGTGACCTCGCCCGTGAAGCCGGTGTCGAGCTGTCGGGCGGCCACGATGATTCCCCTGACGCTCGCCTGCGTGCTCTGATGCGCGTCGCCGCCAGCTTTTACGCGCAGCGATACCATGAGCTGCCGGAAGATCACCCGGCGCGCCTGGCCGTTACCGGGCGCGGCCTGTCGGACGCGTGCCCGGGCGAAACCCGTGAGGGCGGCTCTTGGTATCCTGATTTCTCGTCGTCCGCTGACGGTGTTGTGTACGGGTATGCGCCGGGCGGTAATCGTCTCATGTCGTACCTGTTGAAGGCGCGCCCGTGGAAGGATGCTCCCGAGTTCACGCTGGCTGAGTTGCGTGACGCTGGCGTGGTGTCGTGCCGTAAGGGCGCGGACCCCGGGGATAGGGACGCGCATTTTGATATGTTCCGCGACCGGCTCGTGTTCACTATTACTGACGTTCATGGTCATCCGTTGGCTTTTAGCGCCCGTAAGTTGTCCGATTCGGACAAGATGGGCAAGTATGTGAACACGCGTGAGACGAGGCTATTTTCTAAGCGCCATGAGCTGTATTGGTCGGCGCGCGGCCTGCGTGAAGCGTCGAAGGCGGGTCACGTGTTCGTGTGCGAGGGCCAGTTTGACGTGTCGGCGGCCGTGGAGGCTGGCGTCACCAATGTTGTCGCGTCGCTTGGGACGGCGTTTACGGGCGACCATGCGATGCTTGTGCGGCGGGCGGCCGGTGACGCGTGCCAGACGGTGTTCGTGTTTGATGGGGACGACGCGGGCCGTAGCGCGGCTGTGAAGGCGTTTGAGCGCGTGGAGCAGGTGCGCGGCGATGGCCGCGTGATCGTGTGCCCTGACGGGGTGGACCCGTGTGACGTGCTCGCCAGTGGCGGCGTGGACGGCGTGCGTAGCCTGTTTGACGTGGGCAAGAGTGTGCCGTTGGCGGTGTTTGTTGCGTCCGAGAAGATCAAGGGGTTTGACTTGTCGGACGCGGGGCAGCGTATGCGGGCGGCTCGCGTTGCCGCGTCCGTGTTGGCGCAGTGCCCCGGGGTTGCGCGTGACGTGCTCGCCGCCGACGTGGCGTCTCTCGTTGAGGTGAGCGAGGAGTCGATGCGTGAGCTTGCGTGCGAGAAGGTGTCGCTTGTTGACGGTCTTGTTGGGGGTTCTGTTGTTGATAGTACGCCGGTGCCGCGCGCGAGCGCCCGGATTGATGACGGTGTGGGCGCGGATTGTGAGTGGCTGCGGCATTGGCATGGCGTGAGCGTGGGCGTGCAGTTGCTTGTCCAGGCGTTCGCTGGCTTGTTTTATGCTCCGCCGTCCAGGGCTGATTACGGTGAGGAAGGGGACGCGGCCACCGTGGCGCTTGTGGGTGAGCGCGTGGAGTTGTTGCGTCGCCTTGCTGGCGAGTCGTCTACGCCCGCCCCGTTTGTGCGATTGCTTGGCGGTTTTCGCGCGCTGTGGGGGCGCGAGCGTGTCTTGTTGGATGATTTCGGGGAGTGCGCGGGCGTGATGGGTGTCGTGTTGGGGTTGTGTGAGTTTCCGGCTCCTGGCGTGGGCGAGTTGACGGACGCTGATTATGTGCGGGTGAGCGTGGTGGCGTTGCGTGAGTATTTCCGGCTGTTGGACGCGTCGGCTGGCGCGCGAGCGTGAACGTTTGGGTCGCTTGTTTGCGCGTTTTTGGCGTGGCTATTTTGTGTTGTGGTTGTCTTGTTGTGTTTCCCGCGCGCGTGCGGGGCGATGGTGAGGTTGTAACGTGAGCGATAGTGAGGATGAGGTTCGCGCGCATGATGGCGTAGAGAACGAGAATGAGGCGGTTGAGCGCGCGTTCTTGTCGCGCGCAGGTCAGATTGCGGTCGCGTGCCTGCTGTTTTTTCCCGCGACGATTGCGGCGGTTGGTTTTCATTTCGTTGTGATGCGGTGGCTGCGTCAGAAGTGGACGGTCGCCGTCATGGTCGCCGTGCTCTTGTCTGTTGGTTTCTTGTTTGGGTTGCGTGGCGTCGTTGACGGGTTGCAGGGCGCGGGGTTCGCGTACGATAGTGGCTCCTTCTGGTGGGGGCTGCTGTGGGTGTATGTGCTGGCTGGCGGCCTGGTGGGCGTGTGGGCTGGCATGGTCCCTTATCCGATGTTGCATTACCAGTTGTGGGTGAGTCCGCATATCCGCGAGTTGAAGGGCGGCGCGGTGGATTGGAGGAGCCGTTTTTCGTATAGGCGCGCCCCGTGGGAAGCGATGAACCTGCGCGCCCGCGTGAAAGCGCTGAAAGCCGGGGAGGCCGCCGAGAACGGTAGCGTCCCGTTGGGTGTCGAGGAGCCGTTGAGTGATAATCCGTTGTCGAGTATTGACGCGGTTGTGTCTCGTACGCCCACTGAGGCGAACCTGGGTATGGTGATGACTGGCGGCACCGGCGCGGGAAAGACCACTGTGCTGAAAAGCATGGTGCACGCGGAAGTGTCAACGGGCAGTGTGAAGCATATCGCGTACGTGGACTTGAAGGGTGATAAGGCGCTGGCCGCTGACATTGCGCGCATGTGCCACGATAACGGCTACCGGTTCTATCATGTGAGCCAGGGCCGGTTGAACGAGTATGACATCCCACTGTCGGATGGTATGTGCTCGTACGACCCGTTGGCGACCGGCGGCGTGCAGCGCGCGGGCACCGTGTTGAATCTGCGCGTGTGGACTGAGGAGTCCGACAAGTATCGTAGCGACATGCAGGAGTTTTTGAACGCCCTGTTCACGTTGTTTGATGTGGTGGACCCGAAGAATGTGCCGCTCGTGCGGTGGGATCGCGGCATGGTGCAGGCGGTGGAGGACGCGTGCAGTATTGACGCGTTCCGTCAGCTTGTGGATGCGGCGAAGGGCACGGACGCGTATGAGGCGGGCGTGAGCGTGTACCGGAAGTTGTCGAGGGGCGCTGATTTGGCGGCTCAGGCGAGCGCTGTTGCCGGTAAGATGCGCGCCTTGTCGATGAGCGCGTTTGGTCCGCATTTGAGCGCTAACCCGTACGACTATCACATGATTGATATTGCGCGTGATACTGCGGATGATGCGCCGCCGTGCGTGATCTTGTTTACGGTGCCGTCTGGCGCGGATAAGGAGACGGCGCGCACGCTGGGCGCACTGTTTTTCAGTGATATGGCGCGCGTGATGGACCACAGGCAGCGTCATGGTGAGAAATCGCCGTTGAGCTTGTATTGTGACGAGTTCCAGGAGATTCCGATTACGTTCGTGACGCCGCTGTTGGAGAAGGGGCGTAGCGCGGGTTTGCGCACCACGTTGGCCGCTCAGTCGTTTTCGCATATTGTGACGGCTGCTCCCGGTAACGGTGAGGCGTATTTGACGACGGTGTGTGACACGATTGGGTCGTTCCTGGTGTGTTCTGGCGCTGGCGGCGATAGTGCGGAGCGTGTGGCCGGTATTGCCGGTAAGGGTAAGCGGGCGGCGTGGAGGCGGTCAAACGATAACCAGACGCACATGTTCTCGCTGAACTTCCTGAACCGGAAGAATCAGAATGTGACGGAGGACGCGGCGGAGGACTGGTTTACTCCTCCTGAATTGTTTACGCGCCTGGTGTCTCCGAAGCCGGAGAATGGGTTTAGGAGTGAGGCCGTGTATTTAGTGAAGGGTGGCGCTCCGGAGGGCGCTAGCTGGCGGGAGCGTCGCAGGCGCAGGCGTGAGGCTGGTTCCACTGGCGGCGTGTGGGTGCGTAAGGTGCGCCTTATCCCACCCGATCAGGTGTTGGCTGACGCGTACAATACGGCGGACGCTGATCGGGCGTTGGAGGCTAATAGGGCGCGTTTTGAGGAGGTGCGCGCCGCTGTCGGCGGCCCGTATACTTATCGCGATCCAAGTACGAATCAACCCGTCACGACGGAAGGTACCTCCATCTCAACGGCTCTTGTTGCCGGGATGTTAGCGCTGGCGCGTCAGAAGTGGCCCGACGCCACCCCCAACCAGATCCTGCAGCTCCTGGTACACACCAGCTTGAACCCCAACCACGAGTGGAATCAGTACACCGGCTATGGAGCAATTGACGGTGGGGCCCTGGTCAACACGGATCCTTCGCAGTATCCGGACGAGAATCCGCTTCTGCAGAAGCCGGGCGGGTCCTCCCCCACTGTGCAGGAACTTCAGGACTACGCGGACGGGACCATCACGCCCAACACCGTCATGAATGAGATGCCCAAGTCCTACGTCTATCGCGGCACCAACGAAGACCTGATCATTGGTTTCGGCCTCGACAACGGTTTGAACATCCATCTGGGAACGAGCCCCCGCTACCACCGGAAGTGACCATGACACACGCGCAAGCCTGCGCGCAGCCCGCGCCCCGTTCTCCCTTCGGTTTTGTGGGGAGGGCGGGGCGCGCCGCGCGCGCCCTGACCACCGCCGCCTCCGCTCTCGCTCTGGCGGTTGGTGTTTTGACACTGGCCCCGGCTCCCGCGCGTGCTGCGGACCCGATCACCACCCAGGAGTATTTCTCCTACTATCACTTCGATGCTGCACGTGCGAAGGGGTACACGGGTAAGGGGGTGACCATCGCCCTCATCGACAGCCCAGTCGACATCAACGCCCCAGAACTGGCCGGGGCCGATATCACCGACAAGAGCCGCTGCACTATCGAGGGCTCGCCGGAGGGGGTGCGTCATGGCACTGAGATGGCGACGATCCTCGTTTCTTCCTATACGGGTGTCGCGCCCGATGCCACCCTTCTCAGCTATCAGGTGACCAACTCGAGCTCTCGCTCGTCGGGTAACTGTGACCTAGGTGGCGAAAAGCAGGATTCGTGGGGCAAGCTCATCAACCAGGCTGTCGACGACGGGGCCCAGATCATTTCTGTCTCTCAGGGCGCATCAGACCAGTCTGACGAATTGAAATGGGCTATCGCCAACGCCGTCTCCCACGGGGTTATCATCGTTGCCTCAGCGGGAAACAAGAGCACCGACGAGAACAGTAAGCACTTGAGCCAGTGGTCCGGTGTCGTTGGCACCTCCGCTATCAACACCGACGGTACGTTCGCGTCCTACTCCTCGTGGGGTAACGGAGTGGTCACCGCCGCTGTCGGCGGGCCTTTCAACTCACTTGATGCCGACACAGGCGAGCCTGCACAGACAGAAGGCACCTCGAATTCGACGGCTCTGGTCGCAGGCATGTTGGCTTTGGCGCGCCAGAAGTGGCCCGACGCCACCCCCAACCAGATCCTGCAGCTCCTGGTCCACACCGGCCTTAACCCCAACCATGACTGGAACCCTAAGACTGGCTACGGTGCAGCCGCTTTGGGTTCGCTCGTGAATGAGGATCCCTCCCAGTATCCGGACGAGAACCCGATCCTCCAGAAGCC
>ERZ773061.10-NODE-10-length-96409-cov-6.456079_pt1 | contig 96409 bp, 102 predicted proteins | sample MGYA00580627_ERZ773061 | MGnify/ENA primary metagenome ERZ773061 (study PRJEB29015, sample SAMEA2738119) | human oral metagenome | biome: human oral; feature: human-associated habitat; material: saliva | place: China | collected 2223 ...
AACACTTAACGGACATAGCTATGATGTTAAGCTACTCAACCAATGTTTCGGACTGTTCATTGGGTGAATTACCCCCAAAAACATAAAATGAAAATTTGACAAAATCCAAAATCTGTGATACGCACGCATATGTGGATATTTAAAGGAAATGTTTTTTATGTTTTCAAAATTTGACATTTTTTAAAATTTGATATATAATATAATAGGGAGATGATTGATATGAATAGAAAATGTAAAGAAAAAGACATTAAGAAAAGGTGTTTAATAGGAAAATCTGCTCCTACAAAAAGTAAAGTAGATTTTAATAAGGCTAAGTCTCTATATGAAAAAATTATTCATACTAGAGAATATTATATAGAAGTTTCCACTGTTAAAGAGTTTTATGATGAACAAACTCTTAAAAGCACTAGACAAAGAAAAGAAAAGGACGGTTTAGGTAATTTTGTATATGGTAGGAATTTTATATACTCTAAGGAAGAGCATGAATATGTAGAGAAGAATATATATATGAGAAAATACCTTAAACTAAAAGTCTATTGTGGTTGTGATTATATTCCTTTGCTAGATATAGAAGATGGTTTATATAAACTAACTATCGCTGATATAGAAAATATCTTAGGTAATAATAATTGTGTAAGGTTACTAAAAGATAGGGTATGGAAAGAAGCAATAAATGAGTGTACTACTAAAGAAGAGCCTTATAAGGATATAGAACAAACAGCTTGGAACGAATCTCGTTTATTTAGTAAATGTGATATTAAAAGGAATAGAAGTAAAAGAAACGCAGACTTAAAGAAAGCAAGAAGTTTAGAGGAAGATGATGTAGATAGGGTAGACTCCAGTAAATGGGGTTATACAGATAGAAATTGGAGATGGTGACTCCAATGAAGATTATAAGAAACAAAGATAATGATAAACTTATAAGGAGAAGAAGTCAACTCAGAATAGATTTAAAAAGAGCAAAAAGTTTAAAGGATGAAGATATAGATAGAGTAAAGAAAGGAAAGTTATCTTACTGGAATCAGATAACATGGTGGAATGATGATTGAATTATACGGAAAGTATGCTAATGCAAAGATATATACAGACAATTGTGAACAAGAGGCTCAGAGTCAGATTATAAATCTACTTAATCAGCCTTTCGCTAAGGATAGTAATCCTCGTTTTATGCCTGATGTTCATGCAGGTAAGGGATGTACAGTAGGAACCACTATGCGTATTACAGATAGAGTTTGCCCTAACTTGGTAGGTGTAGATATAGGCTGTGGAGTATTAGTTACTAAGTTTGAGGCAGATGAATTAGACCTAAAGAAGTTAGATGAAATGCTACAGGGAAATCAGATAGTCCCATCTGGCTTTAGTAGAAGAAATAAGCCTCATGCTTATACTAAGTTGGTGGATATAAAGAAGCTGAGATGTTTTCCTTATATCGACTATAAGGGAGCTATGTTATCTTTAGGCTCATTGGGTGGTGGAAATCACTTTATTGAGATTAATAAGGATAGCGAAGATGGTCTTTATTTAGTAGTTCACTCAGGTTCAAGACACTTGGGTTTAGAGGTATGCAAGCATTATCAGTCAATCGCAGAAAAGAATGAGATGATTATAGATATTAAAGCTATCGTTGATGAATTAAAGGCTCAGGGTAGACATAGTGAGATAGAGACGACAATCAAGAAGATTAAGGCAGAGAATCCTATAATACCTAGAGACCTTAGATGTGTTGCAGGTCAAGACCTTGAAGACTATTTACACGATATGAAGATAGTGACTCAGTATGCAGAGCTTTCAAGACAAGCAATGGCAGATGAGATTATCGCATATATGGGTTGGACTAAGGTTGATAGCTTTAGTTCTATTCATAACTATATTGATGTAGATAATCGCATCATTCGTAAGGGAGCTATATCTGCTGAAGAGGAAAAGAAGCTAATTATCCCCATCTCAATGAAAGACGGCTCTATTATTGGGATTGGTAAGGGTAATCCTGATTGGAACTATTCAGCACCTCATGGAGCAGGAAGAGTCCTATCAAGAAGCAAGGCTAAAGAGCTTTTAACTGTTGAGGAATTTGAAGAGTCTATGAAGGGTATTTACACTACTTGTGTCGGTACAAGCACTCTTGATGAGTCGCCAATGGCTTATAAGACGCTTGAGGAGATTCAAGGTCTAATAGGAGATACTGTAGACATAGTTGATGTTATTAAGCCAGTGTATAACTTCAAGGCAAACTAGCATAGAGTTAAAAATTTAACAAAATTTTTCTTCGTCAAAATTTGACTTTTGGTGAAAAATGTAGTATAATATATATACGGTCAAAAGAATAAAGGTTTTAAATGAAAATTTTACTGCTTTGAAAATTTGACAATATTGAAAATCTATATTATAATATTAATATAGTTTGGCAGGGATGCTCAAAAGCATATTTTCGTAAGTCCAAACATTATCGGGGAGTATTAGCAGTGGTAGCTGGCTAGGTTCATACCCTAGAGGTCGTGAGTTCGAATCTCACCTCCCCAACCATGCTCGCTTAATTCAGTTGGGAGAAGGTTTCCCTTACAAGGAAGAGGTCGTAAGTTCGAGTCTTACAGCGAGTACCATGGGTCAGTAGCTTAAATGGTGAAGCATTTGACTGTTAATCAAAAGAGTATAGGTTCAAGTCCTATCTGACCCGCCATGGTTTATTAGTACAACGGTTAGTATATCCGACTGTCTATCGGAAGATGAGGGTTCGATTCCCTCATAGACCGCCATATGGTGTCATTGTAGAAAGGTTAATACATGAGGTTTTCATCCTCAAGGTCAGGGTTCGAGTCCCTGTGACATCACCAAGCAACGAACTGAGGTAGGCTCTTTATGAGAAAACACCATTTAGTGGTGAGAGTAGGTTAGTTGAGTTTACTACTCTAAAATGTGGATATGGTATAACGGCTATTATCTTTGGCTTCCAACCAAAGGATGAGAGTTCAATTCTCTCTATCCACTCCATGCGTGATTGGTGGAATTGGCAGACACGCTAGATTTAGGTTCTAGTGGTTTATCCGTGGGAGTTCAAGTCTCTCATCACGCACCAAATATGGGGAATTAGCTCAGCAGGGAGAGCATTTGCTTTGCACGCAAAGGGTCAAGGGTTCAAGTCCCTTATTCTCCACCAAATGCGTCTACCATGTTGTAGAAGGCACCCACCAGACGACTTACTCAGTCGATTGGTCTTTTCGAGAGATGTCCGAGTGGCTGAAGGAGGGTGACTGTAAATTACTTGACTAAAATCCGCGTAGGTTCGAATCCTACTCTCTCGACCATGTAGAGATAGTTCAATTGGTTAGAATATCGGCTTGCCAAGTCGAAGGTTGCGAGTTCGAGTCTCGTTCTCTACTCCAAACGATACTAAGATAACAGAAAGGAAAAGATTACTATGGAAAATAGAATACCTTGGAAGTTTGAAGTTCCAATGTTTGGTTACAATCATCAGATTGAAATGCAGAATATCTTTGATAGTGTTATAATATATAACGAAACACTTGAGCTTTGTGAGAAATATGCTCAAGACGAGATGACTTTTGCAATATTTGTTAAGTGCTTTGACTTAATTCTTAAAGCAAGGTATTGGTCAAAGTATGAATATGAGATTGGGCTAACTAAGCCACTTTGGAACGAGCGAGATATAGCTAATCCACAAGGAGTTCCTTTTAAAAAGGTAGATGTGTATAGTTTTATCAAGCCAAACATAGAGATTATTGCCAAGTATGTTATTGATACTTTTAATAGTTATTCGAGGTAAGGGTTTATAGCTCAATGGATAGAGCAGTGGTCTTCTAAACCACTAATCTAGGTTCGATTCCTAGTAAACCCACCAAGTCATAATGGGGTATGGTGTAATGGTAGCACAAGAGACTTTGACTCTCTCGGCGTAAGTTCAATTCTTACTACCCTAACCAAAGAAAGAAAGAGAGGTTTAGATGTATTTAGGACTAGGTCTAGTAATATTCATTTTAGTTCAGTTTGCAAATGTACTTCTTTCAACAATAAAGTCAATATTGACCGTGAATGGTGGTAAACTATCAGCAGGTTTTATGAACGCAATGTCATATACCTTTGGTGCTGTCGTTGTAAAGTTAATCACAAGTCAGTCGTTTGAGGTCGTGGTAGCAGTAACTTTCTTGACCAATATTGTTGGTGTTTATCTTGCCAAACTATTAATGGATAAGGTTAGACCAGTACGGCTATGGCTAATGATTTCCACTGTAAAGACAATGGACAAAGACATTGTTGAGAAGTGTTTAAAACAAAGAGATATTAAATATACTTTGATTCAAGCTGAGAATGAAAGGTATCAATTTATGATATACTGTTATTCTAAGGGAGAAACAAGTATGGCAAAAGAGATTTTAGAAAAGTATAAAGCGAAATATACTATTGCCGAACACAGGGAATAGTATATATGGAAAGGTACTCAAGTGGTTAAGAGGGTGTCCTGCTAAGACACTAGGGGTGAAAGCCTGCGTGAGTTCGAACCTCACCCTTTCCGCCAAGTATAAATAGGAGATAGCTATGATAACAATAAAACACCAAGACTGTTTTGAGTTTCTTAAAGACATACCAAGTAACTCAGTTTCTTTAGTCCTTATAGACCCTCCATATGAAATATCAAGAAGCACTAATTTTGCTTCAGGTGAGGCGAAAGGAGCAGATACAGATAGATTTAGGGTGTCTATGGACTTTGGAGAATGGGATAAAACATTCGATGGTATCGCTGAAGTAATTAAAGAGTGTTATCGTGTCTTAAAGAAAGGTGGTACCCTAATATGTTTCTACGACTTATGGAAAATCACTAAACTAAAAGAGTGTTTCGACAATGCTAAATTTAAACAGTTGCGTTTTATTGAATGGGTTAAAACTAATCCAGTTCCTCTAAATAGTAAGACAAATTATCTTACGAACAGCAGGGAAATCGCTATCACTGGAGTTAAAGTGAGTAAGCCGACCTTTAATTCTCAATATGACAATGGTATTTACTCTTATCCTATCTATCATGGGAAAGACCGTTTTCATCCTACTCAAAAACCAACAGAATTAATTAGTGCCTTGATTGAGAAACATTCTAGTCCTGAAGATTTAGTCCTAGATTGTTTCTTAGGAAGTGGAACTACGGCATTGGCATCAGCGAATACTGGTAGAAACTTTATAGGATGTGAGCTTGAAGAAGAATACTATAACAAGTCTGTTGCAAGATTAAAAGATAAAGGAATCGAGGTTGAGTAAGATGATGTAGTCAAGTGGCTTAAGACAATGGATTGCAAACCCATTATTCCTCAGTTCGAATCTGAGCATCATCTCCACATGGGAGTGTAGTTTAATGGTAAAATAACAGTCTCCAAAACTGCAAGATATGGGTTCAAGTCCTATCGCTCCTGCCAATAGAATAAAGTACGAGGCTATGCGTCCCAAACACGGGTATCGTGTAGTCTATGCCGAGGTCAGTCGGAAAATGTCTTGGTCTGACCACCAAGATTGAGTGGGATTAGTTGAGTTTCCCACTTGTTATCAGGGTGTAGCTCAGTTTGGTAGAGTGCTTGATTTGGGTTCAAGTTGTCGCAGGTTCAAGTCCTGTCTCCCTGACCAACAAATAGCTAGTTTTTTCACTAGCTTCATGGACCATTAACTCAGATAGGTTAGAGTAGTCGTCTCATAAACGAAAAGTCCTGTGTTCAATCCACAGATGGTCCACCAATATAGGCTATTAGCTCAATGGGTTTAGAGTATCCGACTCTTAATCGGAAAGTTTAGGGTTCGAGTCCCTAATAGCCTACCATGGTTCATTAGCTCAGTTGGTAGAGCAACGGATTTTTAATCCGTGAGTCCGGAGTTCGAATCTCCGATGAGCCACCAAAATATGCGTCATTATTTTAATTGGTTAGAATATTCGGTTCATACCCGAAAGGCTTGAGGTTCGAGTCCTCAGTGACGCACCATGGGTTGTTAGTTTAATGGATAAAATCGTTGACTACGAATCAGCAGATGAAAGTTCGATTCTTTCACGACCTACCAAAAGTAAGAAAAGGAGTAAATATGTTAATCGTTAAGAATGATATTACAAATATTAAAAAAGGCTACATAATGCACCAAGTAAACTGTCAAGGAAAGATGAGGTCAGATGTAGCAAAGGCTTTGTCCGACAAGTATCCAAAGGTTAAAGAGTGCTATCTTGAACTTTGCGAAACTGTAGACTCTCCAGAAGATGTTTTGGGGTTAGGGCAGATAGTAGATATTCATGGTGATGGAAGCCTTTGCGTTATTAATGCCTTTACTCAGTTAGATTATGGCTATGATGGTAAGAAATACACGGATGAAGAATTACTTTGTAGAGCCTTAATGTCAATGGCATCATATGCAAAACAGAAGAAGGCTACACTTTACATCCCATATCGCATTGGATGTGATTTAGATGGTGGTAATTGGGAGCGTATTGAGAAGTTTATCATAGACCATGACCTTGATATAATAGCAGTGGCAAAGTAATGCCACATTATGTTGGGTATAGTTTAGTGGTAAAACATCAGATTGTGGCTCTGAAGTCGCGAGTTCAATTCTCGCTACTCACCCCATGGATTGGTAACTCAGTTGGAAGAGTGTCGGTGTGAAATACCGAAGGTCGTAAGTTCGAATCTTACCCAACCCACCAATTAAGTCCTTAGATTATTAAAAAAATAATCTAAGGCATTTTCATTGCTATTAAAATTTGACTTTCTTTAAATTTTATGGTATAATAAATTATAAGGTTAAGAAAGAAAAATACTATGGAGAGTTGTCAGAGTTTGGCTTATCGTACCTGCCTTGAAAGCAGGAACTCCGAAAGGGGTCGTGGGTTCGAATCCCACACTCTCCTCCAATATATAAGAAAGGAAGAAAGGAAGATAACTATGGAAAATAAATATCATGATACAGTTTACTACGAAAATTGGACAACAGATGGTGAAGAGGGCGAATACCATACTTGTAGAGCAAGATGGGCGACCTATGAAGAGGCACTAGATGCTATGGCTAATTATGAAAATGCTTGGCGTAAAAAGGGAACAGGCTGGATTGTTAAGACAACAATTAAGGCAAAGATAAATGGACAGATTGAAATTACAGAAGAAAGACTTTATGAGAAGATGATGTAAGCCTTAGAGGACTGTCTCACGGTCCTCCAATATGCACCTGTGGTGGAACTGGCATACACAACGGATTTAAGCTCCGTCGGCGAGTAGCTTAAGGGTTCGAATCCCTTCGGGTGTACCAAAATTTGACTTTTATCAAAATTTATGTTATAATATTTATATAAGGATGAGAAAGGGGAAAGCCGTCCTTGAAAATCTTGTCAAATGAAAATTTGACTTTAAAGAGATTGTGTGTTATAATAAATTATAAGGTTGAAAAAGTTAAGACCAAACTAAAAACCTTATGTCAATGAAAATTTGACAAGAATTAAAATCTATGGTATAATAGATTTAAAGAAAGAGATTATATTTGTCATGTGACCTGTCATAAGTCGTTAAACTGGACGGAAAGAACCTTAATGGGTAGCCAATCGTACAAGGAAATTAAGGTTTAGAGTAAAGTATTGGCAACACTTAAACATCACCCTCCCTTGCGTAAGCACCGTGTGCAGGGCAATTAAAGCACAAAAAGAAGGTAGCTATAGAATGGAAGATAAAGAGAACTTCTCTTCCCCAATAATGTGTGTGATGGCTCTATTTATAAACGATTTTAGTGAGTGTAACAAATAGTTACGAGTGTTGGGGTTAATCGTCCAACACTATGACTCACGGTTTAAGGCGATAAACTTGTTATGGGATAGCCGTTCATGAACCCTATAACAAAGTGTGCATATAAAGACTACGGCTATAAGTCTTTGACTTCTCGGCTGACGAAAACAGCTTTTGCGAGTGATAAGCGTTAATAGCAAAATACACCAGTATCCGAAACCATGGGAAATTCAGGCTATACAAAGGAGAGCCTTGGAAGAAGAAGTCATAGTATGTATGTTGCCATCGGAAACCTCCGACCTAATACAAGCCCAATAGTCGTAACCAGAGGTGGTATGCAAACCCAGATAACCGATAAGAATACGACTATTGATAGACAATGTTTGCTTGTTTATCATTTATCGAGGTATAGCTCAGTTCGGTTAGAGCGTACGCCTGATAAGCGTAAGGTCATAAGTTCAAATCTTATTGCCTCGACCATGAAGTTAAGAAGAGAAAGGATTTGCCATGCAGAGATTCATAGAAACAGATAGACTTATTACAGTTGATAACTTAGATTCTTCAGCGATTAAGAGTTTTCAGTATGATAAGGCAACAGAGATTCTGACCATTACTTTTACAAGTGGTGGACAATATGACTACCCAAATGTCCCTATTGACATTATTAGGGAGTGGCTAGAAGCTGATAGCAAGGGTAAGTTCTACAACAAGGAGATTCGTTATGTCTACGCATGTTAAGCATGATGACATCATAAGAATAAATGAGGCTTATCTCCGTATTGGCACATACTCAGGTGTGGCTAGGGAGTTAGGTTACTCACCTGCTACGGTCAAGAAGTATGTTTCACTTGACTATGTTAGTCAAGACGAAAGTTTCATTAAGCCTCCAAGTAACTTAGAGGAATTGGAGTCTAGGTTGGAACAAGCACCAACAGCGATTTCAGAACTCAAGAGAGAAGGAATCTTAGTTCCAACTGATGAAGAAAAGTTGGAAATCTACAAGATATGGGGTGAGATGTCGATATGAAGAAGTATTTCACAATAACTGAGGCAAGTGGCAGAGATGGATTATATCGTATTGTTCCTAGCGACTATGATACTTTTCCTATGGACACCAAAGCAGGTGGCTCATACGCTCTTGCTCCAGCACGACTATTAGGCATTGACTATCCAAGCTACATTCGCTATATAGCGACAGCGTTTCCTGATGATGTTTCAATCTATGGGAAGGGATGTATCTATCTTGAGGATTGTTGGAGAAAAGGAGAATCTCTTTCTCTTTGGCTTGACCTCTTAAATCATAAGATGGAATTGGCTTTCAAAATTGAAGCGACCGAAAATTTGACAAAATAGAAAATCTATGGTATAATATTTATATAAGGTTGAGAAAGGAAAGCAAACTTTTGAAAACCTTATAGAAACGAAAATTTGACAAAAGCTAAAATTTATGATATAATATAAATATAGTAAAGGAAACAGATTCATTTTATATACCTCTTCCCACTTCGGTGGGTATGGTCACACGATAAAGCCTGCTCGTGGCGTGACTGCATATATGGGTGTAGCCCTGAACCAATTTATCAAGAACAATGTATAAACTATGACCAACTCAGTGCAGAGGGTACACACTGCTGAGATGGGCGATTAAGGAATGGCGAAGAGGGATACCTTTAGCATATGCCTTTTGACCGTAGGCGACTCGGTCTTGAAGAGATTAATTTCTCAACAATCGTTTAGTGCAATAATTGAATAGGAATAAGACAGTAAGTGAAAGGGCGAGACAATAGACGCTCTCTGTGAGAGAATAACCCTAGATGGTCGGCTGATGTGGTAGTCAGTGACGGACAAAGGGAATACCAATAACTCGTTTAGCAGTGATGCTGGGTTTCCAGCTATAACTTTTGCTTATGTACCAGTAGCCGAATCTGCTATGGATAAAGAAAATAATGGAGCGCAGACCTCCCTATAGTTTAATTTTTCTGAAAGTCGGTGAAAGTTGTGGGTCACAGTCCCATATGGTTTTAGGTCAATGCTTCGGCGTTGATGGTATAAGAAGCCTAGGAGTCGCTCTCCTTTGCTCAGACTTGTATCACCATTAGTCTAATAATTTGGTTCAATTGATTGTAAGGGGAAACCTTGGTCGTGATTTATAGTTCTTGCTGATGTAGCTCAATTGGTAGAGTACCACACTTGTAATGTGGGTGTTAAGGGTTCAAGTCCCTTCGTCAGCCCCAAAACAAAAGCCCGAAAAGGGCTATTTTTATTAGAGGAGATTATGATAGGACAAGAGAATTGGGAGTCTATTAGGGATGTGGACTTCGACTTCAAATATGGAGATAAACTGCAAATGCTTGAACAAAGGTACGATAAGGGGGAACTTGTAATTCCGGCAAAGGAATACTGGAACGCTCATTTGATGTTTCCTAATATAGACGATATAAAGGTTGTCATTATAGGAGATACGCCTTTTCGACAGTGGTATGCAAGCGACGGATTTGCCTTTTCCTCCCTAGACCCCGATGCCATAGACTATCAAATGCGACGCTTATATGATAAACTCTATTATGAAATAGGTGTTGTCTATGATAGGAGCGATAATAGTAAACAAAAATGGCTTGACAGAGGAATCCTTTGTCTGCCACACACTCCTCTGATATACAAAAATGATAAGGACTTGACTAAGCAATTAAGGAGTCGCTCTGAGGATTTGCTAAGCCTTTTAGCTAGCGATGATACTCCTAGAGCGTTCGTCTCATTTTTATCCTACCCCACTGGCAATATCTTTAGGATACTGCGTCGTGCTCAGGAGAAAGGACATTTAGTAGTTCAAGTCCCGATGACAGAATCAGAGTTTATGAAAATACCGATTTTTACAGCAGTTAATAATTTTATACTAACGCAATATAAAACTATAATTGATTGGACTTAATTTCCTCTTAAAGCTGTAACATAGGCTCGAAAGGAGAATAGAATTGAATCAACTAAAGAGAAAACCAATTAGTATGCTTATAGGTTTAAGTGTATTATTCACGGCTATAAGCTACCCATTCGTCGTATCCCAAACTGAAGAGATTATTAAGTCCGTAGAAGAGCAAAGAATACTATACGCATCAATGGGAGTAATTCGACAAGAGGTACCAATCCCCTCAGAAGAAACAAAAGTAGATGTGGTAGTAGAAACAGAAGAGGATAACACAGAGTCCTCAATCAATATAACAACTGAAGAACAAACAAACACTTCTACAACACCTGTGCAAGCATACACTGGACAAGTCCTTACTCCACAAGCAGGTCGTGTAACTACTCTCGATGGAAGAGGCACAGAATCCTATTATAACCTAGATATGTCAGGTGTCGTTGCAATCATGAGACAACAAGGGTATTCTGAAGCAGATTATCCATACTGGGTTCGTTCTGACGGTTGTAAAATGCTTGGTGGCTATGTAATGTGTGCTGCCAATTTCTCAGTGTATCCAAGGGGTTCAGTAGTTCAGCTAACTCTTGGACAAGGTCTTGTATGTGATACTGGTAGTTTCGCAGCGAATGACCCATACGGCTTTGATGTAGCCGTTGCTTGGTAATAAAAAAATATACGAATCTCAATCTATTGCTACTTTTAGCCGTAAGCTATAGTTAAATGGAGATGAGGTAAGAATGAACGAATTTCTAAAGATTTTTGGTCAAACTACACTCGATACTGCTCTAATTACTATGATGGCTATTATGTTCTTATGGGAGAAATTCCGTAAAGCTATTGACTTCTTCACTGGACAAGTTACAGACAAGGAAAAGGCTAGAGAGATATATGAAAAAGTCGCAAAAATCTCTCAAGATATTGAGTTACTGATGGCTAGTCAAGTAGAAGTTTATCAAGTTCGCCTAACAGAAATGTATGAAATGGCTAAAAAGGAATATTCTCAGCTTGGATATGTAACTCTAGCAACAGCTGAGTTGTATGATTCACTTTTTACAAGGTACGAAACTTTAGGTGGAAATGGTCGCCATAGAAACAGACACGAAGAGATTAGTAGATTACCAAGAGAGTAAGGAGGCACAACATGGAGATTTTAAAGTTAATGCAGGAGATTACAGTACCTATGATAGTAGCTATCTGTTTGGCAGTAGGCTATGTAGTAAAGAAATGGGTAAAAGATGTAGACAATAAGTATATCCCTACTTTAGTTCTTGTGCTTGGTTTAGCTTTAGGACTTGCTTCTAAAGGCTTTTCCATTGAGGCTGCAGCAGCAGGCATGATTAGTGGTCTAGCGTCCACAGGACTACATCAGATGTATAAGAACTTCCTAGAGGGAAAGAAGGAGAAAGAGAATGCTTAATGGAATCGATATATCAGGTTGGCAAGAGGGACTAGACCTATCACGAGTACCGTGCGACTTTGTTATCATAAAAGGTACTGGTGGAAATGGTTATGTATCTTCAACCTGCGATGGTTTTGTACAGCAAGCAATAGCACTAGGTAAGCCATATGGTGTATATCACTTTGCTAGAGAAGTCGGATTCGCAGACTCGGCTATTAACGAAGCAAGATGGTTCGTTGATAACTGTAGGAATTACTTCGATGGCAATGGAATACCAGTTCTTGACTTTGAAACCGATACTTGGGTTGGTCAGGAATGGGCAAGAGAATGGCTTGATGAGGTATATAGACTAACAGGTGTAAGACCTTTGTTCTACACTTATAAAGCTGTTTTAGAAGGGCAGGACTTTAGTCTAGTAGCAGCAGGTAATTATGGTCTATGGCTAGCGGCTTATGGAGCAAATACTCCTAAAGGATATGAGCCAGATACACCAGTACCAACATCAGGCGACTTCCCATTTGTGGCAATGTATCAGTATTGTTCACAGGGTAAATTAGCAGGTTGGAATGGTAACTTAGACCTTAATGTGTTCTATGGAGATGTGAATACTTGGTATGCGTATGCTCGAATTGATAGGGGTGATGCTACTCCAGCACCTACGCCTGCACCAACTCCAGTGCCAGCATCAGAGCCTGCTCCAGTACCTGAGGTTACGCCAACACCTGAAGCCCCTCCAGTTACACCCAACACAGCCCCACAAGGAGTCGAAATCATACGATACTCTGGGGCAGACCGTAATGAAACTGCTAAGATTATTGCTGAAGCTCATAAAAGGAAAAACAAAGTAGTAGTCAAAGATACTGCTTATGCTGATGGAATATCAGCGGCTGCAATGCTTGTTACCGAAAATGCTAACCTAGTCTTTGATAAGACAATGGGGATAGAATCAGCTAAAAGCTTTGGCATTGGTGGTATTGAGGGTGACGAAACTATTGAGGGTAAGAACCGATATGATACAAACCTATTAATCCTTAAGAGATACTTAAAGGACAATATGTCTATCGTTGTCGTAAGTGGCAAAGATTGGGCAGATGGTGTATCGGCTTTAGGAACACAAAAGCCAATCCTATTAGTTTCTGATTATCTCAATAAGAAACAAGTAAATGCTCTATCTAAGTATGAAGGACTTGAGTTCACTATATTAGGTAGCACAGCTGCCGTATCTAAGACAGTAGAGAACCAGCTTGAAGAGATTGGCTCTGTAATAAGATTAGATGGTAGAGATAGATTCGACACTTCTAAACTTGTGGCAAAGCATTTTCATCCTAAAGCAGACACAGTAATTCTAGTGAATAACTGGGTTGATGGAGTATTAGGTTCTCAGATAGGTGACTATCCAGTGCTACTGCTAAGTGAACATCGTAATGATGACGCCAAGGAATATATCCAAAGCACGGCTATCAAAAGGGCATATGCTATTGGTGCTGTAACCAACGAAAGAGTAAACGAATTATTTGCATAACAGGAAGAAGAGGGTTTACCCTCTTTTTTCTTGCTCAAAATTTGACTTTTATAAAAATCTATGATATAATATTAATATAAGATAAAGAAAGGAAGAAAACTATGATACTATTTATGATTACTGCATTGGTAAAGTATGAAGTGGATTCGGTTGTTAAGGAAGAAAGAAGAATGGGATTCGTCTTAGCGAAGGATTTTGGTCAGGCTGCAAACAAGGCTTGGGATATGATTGATAATATTGAAAGGCTGTATTCCATTGAGGCGATACTTGAAGAAGGAGACACTGCTGATTTCAGTGTTGATTCCCTAGGAGCAGAGTTGGCTGCTTGCGTAGAAGAGCAGAGAAAATATGATGAAGAAAGGGGTCTAAGATAAAATGATAGATATTACACAGGTGCAGGATGTTGAACTAAGAAACCTAAACTTTGATAGCGTTGTAATAAGAGGGCAGGTCGTTCCTTTCTCTGATATTTACACACTCTTTGGAAGTTATGATGTGACATTGGGAATGATTGATAACCTTTTCGACCAAATGATTTTCACAGAAACACAGACAAAGTACAATGGAGAAGTAACTGGAGATAGACTGTTAGTGGCAATCCTAGATAAGATAAGACATTCAAGTTCAAGTGCCACAAAACAGAGTAAATATAGTTCCATCCTGAAGATTGAGAACAGCCTTGGTATCCATAACTCAAGCGATGTGAAGAATAGTGAAGCTATTACCGATTCGGTTAAGGTTTCGGATAGTAAGTATGTTAGCAGAAGTGGTAATGTATCACACTCCAAAGATGTGGTAAGTTCCCTTATTGTAGATAAGAGCTATGATGTCCTAAAAAGTTCACAGGTAAAGGGCAGTCAGATTGTTCACCACAGTAAGGTAGTTCACGATTCCGCTATGGTTCGTGGCTCATCTCGTGTTGAATCAAGTGAAGCAGTTATTGATTCAATGAATGTTCGTGATTCCGTTTTAGTTATAGGCTCCAATTCAGTGGTAAAGTGTCTTGGTGTTTACAATTGTGTTGGAGTAGCTAACGCAATCTTCTGTTCTAACCTAGACGACGGAAGATATATGATAGGCAATGTAAGCGTCGATAAGGAGATATTCGACTATTTCCTACCTATGATTCAGCCTATTATTGAACGCTATGTAAACGAAAAGCTATTAAAGGACTTTGTCTTAGACGCACACCCACGCATAAAGGCTCACTCACTTAGCGACCAATTGGACATTTTCCTACTTAATAGGCTAAAAACGATATTAGCTCCTATCCTAACGGATGAAATGGAAAAGGGCATAATGGAATTTTTCTTAACTGGAGGTGAAAGCAATGAAGAATAAGAAAACAGTTTTTATTATAGCAGGGGTTATAGTAGCAATAGCAACATTATTCTTTGTTACTAATCTTATCAGAGAAAACAGAGAGATAAAGAACAGTATTGAATATGTTAAGGAAATGAACGCTGAGTTGATAGAGGGTCTTAGAGAGTCCGATTACTATGTTACCGATATGGTTAGCTATGACCGTTCCAATAAAACAATAGTGATTACCTTAAGAATCGCCTCTCTTGATGAGATGGAGGAATATAGCAGCAGTGCAGACCTAACGGAAACTCGTAGAATTATAAAGCGTATGGCTAATATATACCAGACGGCGATTCAGAATAAATTTGGAGTACACATTCCAGTAACAATTCGATGCGTAGATTCCTATTCCGGTAATATGTATGTAGAGGAAAGTTCTGATGATGATTATATAAAGGAAACCTCCAATATGTATAAAGAAGAAACTTATGATGAATATGTAGAGGAAACATCTGACGAATATACAGAAGAAACCTATGATGAATATGCAGAAGAAACCTTTGATGAATACGCAGAAGTTTATGATGAATAAAAAGAATTAAAATTTTATATAAAGTTTTAGTCCAAAATTTGACTTTTGCTAGAAAATGTGGTATAATATTATTATAAGAAAGAGAGGTAGAAAGATATGTTTCGTGCGACAATAAGAATCTATGTTGTTAATTCCGATAAAGAAGAGATTGTACATGTCCTTGTATTTGCTTCAAATTGGGTAGAGGCAATGGAACGCATTGTTAAGGATTATCAAGATGATTACACAGAGATTCTGTCTATTGATGAGTTTAAGCAGATTGCCCACGAAAAGGTAGTGGAGATAGACAGTGTAGATGCGATTGATACTCTTGAACATAGTATTCAGAATTGGTAATTTTGAGGAGATTAGAATGAGGGAAACGATATATGCTAATTCAATAAAGGACAATCATCTTGAGATTATGCGAGATGACAATGATTACGAGCTAACTCTCAATCACTATGTCGTTCTAACCTCAGGAGATTCCTATGAAGTCGAACTCGCAGCAGAGGTGCTAGAAATCGCATTAAATTTATTAGTAAATGACGCCAAAATTTGACAAAATCGAGATTTTGGTGTATAATATAAGTAAGTTAAAAGATAAGAAAAGGAGATATTCAAAAAATGGAAAAGGCTATTAAGAAAACAATCGCAGAACTTTACGCAGAGGTACTTGCTTACCTTACAGAGACAAAGGCAGATGCTGAACTTATTGAGTTCGTTGCAAAGAGAGCAGACCTAGAAGTAAAGGCTAGAGAAAAGGCTAAGGAAAAGCGTCTTGCAAAGGGTGGAGAAAAGAAGGACATTGCTCAGTCTGAGTTCTACTCTAACATTAGACAGGCTGTAACTGGTGCTCTATCAACAGAGTTCAAGACAGCAAAGGTACTTATTGCAGAAGCTGGCGTTAAGGCTCTACCTGCTCAGGTTGCTATCGCTCTAAAGCCAATGGTTGCTGACAAGACTGTTCTATCTGATAGAGTTAAGGTAGAGACAGTAGGTAAGGATGGACTAAAGAAGGAAGTATTCCAGACTGCATTCAGACTAGCTTAATAAAACCGGTAATATGGTTTATATTTAGTTCATAGGGAAGAGGAGGCTAATCATTAGCCTCTTTTTTCTATTTGCAACAAGGACATTTTCTTCTTATAGCTAGAGGTGATTTAATTATGGGAATATCAACACAATGGTATTTAGATACTATTAATCAAGGGTACATGTACTATGATACCCTAGTAGACGAAGTGGGACTATTTGAAAAAGTCTATATTCGAGCAATGCAGGAGTATGATGACTATATCCAATCCATAAACGCAAAAATGGGTGGTATTGAAGGACTTGGTACAAGATTAATCGTTCAAGGTCGAGCCGAACTAGAAAGAGAGGTTCGTGTTCTTGAGAAGTTCTTCGGTTGCACGAATTTAGGTTCTTTAGTACAACGTAATGGACAAGGTAATGTTGATTATGGTTTGCTAATTAGAGCCATGAATGAAGCCTTCGCCATTAAAGACCTTTGGAAGAGAACTCTTGAGGGGTTAAACAGAAATAAAGCTAACACAGATACCTTTGCTAATACATCTACTAATGCCGAAAACCTTGTCGGCTATTATGTAGGTAAACGCATTGAGTCTATATCTGAAGAAGAAATGGCTCCAATAGTAACGGCAGTGCTTGAGGGCGACTTGGGAAGTGCTGAATATTATTTTCGCAGAGTGTTAGAGAAAAAGGTTGAAGAAGGAACAAGGGACTGGGGTGAAGCCTTAAAGAAGCAAAGAAAAAGTGGTCACGAAGCGACTGACGCATATGCAAACCTAGTAGAAGTAATGGAAAGGGTTCAAAAGCTAAGAGCAGATTACAACGCAACTTTCTTTTCAGCCTTTGGTATTGACGCTATATTGCATAAAAACTTTAAGACGGCATATGAGGACCTTGACTTAGGGCAAATCCTTTCTGAAATCCAATTAAAGGCAAAGGGTTGGAGTGGTCAGGATGGTATTGGTAATCAAGCCGCAGGTATGATAACAGAGCAATTAGCTCGTATTATCGCCGAATCCCTTAATACAAGCTCCAAAACGATTACGCTTTCGGCAACCACAAGTGGTGTTCATAATACGGACGTAGTGTATAGTAGCAATCCAGCGTTAGAGGCTGTTATTAGTGCCTATAGAGAAGAGAATGGTCGTGCTGGTAATAAGTCGGATGCAGCAAGAGAAATGATGGAAGTCTATAACCGTATGGAATCGGCTATGAAAGATGACTTTATGGCTTTTGAATCTACGAAGAAGTATACTATTAAGGACGGCTTCCGTGGCTTTAAAGGAACAAATTATAGCTATCAATCCCTTATCGAACTCCTTAATGACCTTGGTATTGCACACGGAGAGCGTTTCGTAAACGCCTTAATATCAACAGGTCAAGGTGGTTTATTTGGTACTGAGGTTAGAGAGAGTGCTCGTCAGACTTTGGCTCTAGCCTTTGCGGATATGATGTTTGATAGTTATACTCCATTGACAACAGCTACTGGAGGAGATAATAATATCTTCTTCTTCCGTTTAAGCAATATCATAGTGCCTCTTTCATACTTGCTTATTAAGACAGGTGAAGCTATGCAAGGTGCTGAGACTGAATATAAGAAATGGATAAGTTTCCACTTCTCAACAGCACCAGCTTCATGGCAGGCTCATTCTGAAAAAGGAGAGGGATTAAAGAGTAAAGCACGCTGGAAGGCTCAAAGAGAAGAAAGTATAGGCACATTTAATGCTACTATAACATTTTTAGGGAACTTTAAACGATTGCTTGAAGGAGACTTAGGAGCAATTTTAAGTGCATAGAAAATTTGACTTTTATTAGATTTTATGTTATAATATTAATATAAGGTAAGGAAAGGAAAATAAAAATTATGAGCATGGATATGAATAGACTATTGGCAATATCTAAGTTAATGGATTGCCTAACATATGAAATCATTATAGAACTACCGAACGGGTTTAGAGCAAAGTCCGATATACTACAAGATACAGTCGTGAGAGATGAGATACTACAAGCTTTAGAATCCTACTTCGATGCACCGACTGAATACACAATATCAAACGCCTTAGCTACTTGTATCAGCAAAGAACTAATTACCTTTATAGAGGATAATGGTAGAGATTTCAACTATTGGGTAATGGACTATATACATGAAACACGAATAGAACTTCCTGAATCAAGGTCATTAGACGCTATGATAGAGAAGATTCAACATACTCGTGGAATTGCAGTAATGGTAAGCAAGATTGATGAACTGATACAAGACACAGGTTTAAGGCAAAACCTTGAGGATGCATTAACTGAGTAGAAAGGAAACGGCTATGAAGCAGATAGAACATACAGCACTCGTTAAAGTCTCAATCGTATTACCGGAAGGAACTATTGAGGCTGATGAATCCTTAATAGATATGATAATTAATAAGGAACTGAGGTTTGAATTAAAGGACTTGCATATTAAGACCGTAGAGGAATGGAGAAAGGAAGTAGAGTAATGATGTTAGTCAGAGATGAGAATTATGAACAGTGTAGATTAATCATTAAAATGATTGAAAACACACCAATTGAGGTGTACACCCCGCTAGGGTATAAGGAGTTTGTTGACTTTAGGGAAAGCTATAATTTCGAAGAACAGCTATTCAACCACATTAAAGCATGTCTCAGGACGGACGACCCAATATTCGACTTTGAGCTACTTGAGGTATTGATAGATGAATTAGATATAGTTTTACAAAATTACAGAATCTTTACCACTCGTGAGGATAGAAAAGAGTTAATAGATAATGAACCTACTCTTGGTTATTATGTCGAAAAGCTATCCTTGGTAGCCAGTAAACTAAAGCTAGAGTAGAAAGGAGATACGAGCATGATTATAAGCAAGGACAGAAACAGAATACTCCTAATGGCAGACATACACGGGCAAGTAGATGGTATTCACGCTGTATTGGACAAGGCTTCACGCAGTGGTTGTTCTTTCTGCCAAGACGATATACTAATCATACTAGGTGACCACGGTGCATTATATTACCCAAACGAAAAGGGCAATCGTCGTTTAAAGAAGAAGTTAAATGACTTGCCTTGTAAGGTTGTTCTTCTCAAGGGGAACCACGATGGCACAGTTCGTAAAGCCTATGCTAAAAACCCTGACGCTTGGTATACAACGGTTAGAGTAGAGGGAATCGATTCAGAGACTTTTTCAGCAGCAAGAATGTATGTAGAAAAAGATTTCCCTAATATTTACTACCTAGATGACTATTTCACACCTATTACAGTGTTTGGAAAGGGTGGTATCGCCCTTGGTGGTGCTTATTCAGTCGACAAATATTACAGACTAGAAAACGGTCTTATTTGGCACGAAGATGAACAGCCTGATATGGAGACTAGAGGAAAAATAATGAGGTCAATAGACCATATCCTAAAAACTTATTTGAATAAGGTTGAGATTGTCTTATCCCATGAGGCTCCAATTAGCTTTGTACCTTATGAGGCTTGTACAATTCCAGTAGAACAGGATAGTGTAGATAACAGTTTAAGTTTCTTCTACGACGATATTCTTCAAAAGCTAATAGCAGAACAGCCTCATATTGATAAGGAATGGTATTTCGGTCATTATCACATCAATAAGACTACATACCTTGATTCAGTAAAAGGCACTTGCATTGATATTGGAAGTTTCGTAGAGTTAAGGTAAAGCAAAAAGGAAAGGAATTAAAACATGAACATGGAGTTACTTGGACAAGCAATGGCTGTCCTCATTGGTATCATCACTGGTCGTATCATCTACTACATACACTATAACGGCATAATGAGGGGCGAACCTAGATTCGATATAGGGCTCAAAATAGTTTTTGCCGTTTGCGTGGGTCTGATGGCAGTTATATCAATGGATTTTCTTTTAGGTCGAACCCTTTAAGAAAAACATTAAAAACATATATAAAAACATATATAAAAAACATTTATTTTTCTTTAATAAGAAAAGGTCGTTTATGCTCATAAACAATCGATTTTATCAAAGAAAAAGAATGGAATACTTCAACGCTTTAGAGTGCTAAAGCGGGCGGAATAAACAGTTAGCTAAATGGAACAGACCCATTAGAGGCTTGATTCTTCGTCTTGATTGAGTGTGCTATCGCATAATGTTCTGATTTGGCTAACCTTATATGGGAAAAGAGAAAGGGGCTATAAAATGCTAGAAATGAGAATAACAAAGCTGAATAAGGATAAGGATGGATACGAAGAACAAGAGAATTACGGAATCGACTATCCGTTAGAGGGCATTGACAGCCCTTATGACCTTATACCATACTTTGAGGCGATTTATGAAGAGATATTTGGTAAGGAGCCTGAAAGTTTTGCTTGTTATCAGAGAGAGGTTTTTGTCTTTGATAAGAGTTTGGTCTTTGATAAGATTAAGATAATGAAGGATAATGAGAGGATGTATAGCTAATGGAACTGTTTGAGGGATTAGAAGTCGTAACACCTGAACAAGTTAAAGAAGAAGATTGGGTTTGGGAAGATGAAGAATGAGACAACAAAGTAGGATAATGGTAGATACTTTAAAGGTTGTTATTCGTTCCTAAGCCCAGACCTGTTAAGCCATGAAGAAACGGCAGAACAATTAGTAGCTATTTTGGAAAGACAGAATGGATTAAAACAAGCACAAAAACAGTTAGCAGCCTTGAGGAAGGTATTAAGAAAGGAAAGGAGTGACACCATGAAGAAACTTTTTATCATCGCCGACCATCTATGGGGAACGGTGACGATTAGGACTGAGACCGATAAAGACATTGTACTAGATGTGATTAAAAGGCGTTTAGAAGATTTTGTAGACAATATGGATGGCTTTGATAGAGAGACAGAGGAAATTGTAAATACCGTCCTACACATGGAAACTCTACCTAAATACTTTTTTTGGGTAATGAAAGAACACGATAATGAATACGCAGACGCTCAGTCGATTTTCCTTAAGATAGAGAATTGGAAAGTAACCTTTAAGGCAGAGAGGGATGAAAACAATATTAGCACTGCGATTGAGACTTACTGTCTTTGTGAGTTTATGGAAGAATAGAAAGGTAGGTAAAACGAATGTCAACTTTAAACGAAATAGGTAGATGTCATACCGATTATGGCTATGTGGTAATTGGCAGTTACGGTGACCCAGATTACAATGAGAAAGTGGCTTGTTTTTATAGAACAGACGGTGAAAGTTATAAGTTTAGCCTTTTCGAAATCGGCGAAATCATGGAAAAAGCTTTAGACTATTGGAGTTATGATTATTGGAAAGGGTATGAACCAAAGAGCCTAGAGAATTGGGATACACTTCAAGCTTTGCTGACAATGCAAGCTAAGCTCTTTATGAATAAGTACGATAGAGGTGAAACAGAAGATGATTAAAGATAAATCGCTAACCATATATGTAGCATCTATATACAGTGGAAACGGTCTTGAGTCCATGGTATCAACAAATGCAGAAAAGGTTTTTAACTCGATAAAGATTGATGTAAACACCTTTTATAATAATCACCCAAAATGCTCCAATAAACAGCTATTGAGAACCTTTACAACCTTGGGGTTAGATGGAGAGATTAATATCTTTAGTGAAGACGGAGATTCATTTATAGACTTATTTATTGACGGAAACTGGATAAGCTTTGACTTGTGTGATACGGGGGATGGCAAAAACTTTAGATATGCTATCCGAACCGATTATGTCACTAGGGATTAAGGGGAATACGCATGGGCAAGAAGAAAAAGAAAAGCCAGCCTGTTATACCAAAAGTCGAAAAGTCAAACATCATTGGTACCATAACGGCTAAGGAAATTAGAGCCATGAAAACAAAAGGCTTTGTTCGTTTGCATGGAATGGGTGTTCACGGTGATACGGGCTACAATAGGCGAAAAGAAAAGAAGAAAGTTTTGCAGGAAATTAGGGAGTCGAAAGACTCCTCTTTTTGTACGAAGATTTAGTATCCCCATTCAGTGAAATTTTGCATTTTCATTCAAGAACTTTTTGTGTTTTCATTCAAGAACTTTTTTCCAAAAATATTCAGTAAAAATTTTGCAAAAATTTTTGCAGAAAAATCCTAGAAAAATTTTGCAGAAAATTTTGGGGAAAATTTGGGAAAAATTTTGTAGAAAAGTTCCCCAAAACCTATAAGCCCAAAAGCTTGAAGATATGCAGCTTGTTTGGCTCGCCTTTAAACTCAATATCCCTTCAGCCTTATATTCCCTCAAGTCTATAGCCTTAAAGCCTTAAACCTAATATACCAATCCCAGCTTTAGCCTTAACTTTATATCCTTCAAGCCTAGCCTTTAACCCTATATTCCCTAAAGGGGTTTGGATACTTCGTGGTTTTGTTCTACGGCTTTTGCTCCATGGATTCGTTAGAGGCTTTGTTCTACGGTTTTATTAGAGACTTTGTTCCATGGCTCTGCCCTTTCCATGACCAACAGTCGATGTCTTTAACGGCTTCGCCTTTAGTCGATTGAACGACACGACTTTTTATACAATTCAATTCCATTTACCACTTCCAAGTGAAGAAATCCAACCTTCTGAAACGCACCCTTTATGGACATTCCCTTAATCCTTTTATATAGTAGATTTAGAATAAAGGGCTTTCGGCTCTTAGCTTTACATTGGTGCTTTAATGCCTTGCCTTGCTTTTACTATAGGACTAATAGAGTTTTACGGCTTCGACAATGGATTTTAAACAATGGACTTAGGCTTTACCAGCTGTCTATTATTTCCGGATTCTGGCGATTGAATGTCCGGTTCCGAAAAAATAATATCTTTGGGACAATAATCTTCTTTAAAAGGGACGTGAGGGAAATCTCTTTAAAGAAAAAAAATAACCCCCCGAAAGGGGGGGTGAGCACCGAAGGTGCGAGGGGGGGCGCAGCCCCGAACGAAGTGAGGGAGCGAGGACTTCCCCCCCTAAGGAGTAATTCAAACAAATAAAAAAATAAACCAAATAATAAATCCCAATCAAAAAGCATGACGGGAAGAGACGAAGCTTTTTTTCCAATCTTTAAGAGGGTTAAATGTTTTACAAAATGTAGATTAACAAAATAACTTTAAAAATTAAAATTTCAATCTTTAAGAGTATTTTTAAAAGTCAAAATTAAGAGTGCCTCATGCGGCTTAATTTTGATGTATCAAGAGTCTAATTGCTGATTTTTCAAGTCAAGAAGCTTCCTAATATTCCATAAAACAAAAAGATTAAAACGCAGCTGGTTTAAAAGACATTCTTTTCACAGCTGTTTTTTCTTTGTATTTCCTTAAACCTTTTAAACAAAATTCATAGACTACCCAAAGCCAGCTGTTTCGCAGCTGGTTTAAGCGTTCATTTTGCAGCTGGTTGGATATTATATATTGTATACAAAATCCGAAAAACAATAAAAACAAGGGAGTCCGAGCCGAATGTTTTTAATGTTTTGAATATATGTTTTTATGTATGTTTTCGATGTATTTTTAATGTTTAAAATTCCCTTGTTTGTCATTATAGTCTATCAATTTTAAATAATAATTTTTTAAATCACATACAAATTTTTGTCTGAATTGTTTACAATCGCCAGAAAAAGTTGCTTTTTTTGTTATGTAGGAAAAATTAAATCGGCTAATAAATCAGAAACGCCGTACAATTAAACATTTTCTGAAAAGTGCCTTTTTTTAATCTGTAGAATTAGAAATATCGGTTAATAAGGAATAGTGTCGAACATTGGACGATTCGCAATTGTCTGAATTTTCGGCTCTTAATGGAATTATCTGAAAATTTGAAAATGTCTTTGGGATTTTGTATTATGTATACAAAATGCAAAATTCAGTCGGACTATTCCAAATTGTCTGAAAATTTTGAACCGTGCGAATCCCTTAAAAATTCCGACAAAGGGAGTGCAGGGCTTTCAGATTAGTCCTACTAAACATAATATTCAGATAATTCGGCTAATGATATTGGGGACTTTGTATACTGTACATTGTATACGAAGGGAATATTCCAAAACGCCTGAATAGTAGGAATTGCCTGACAATTCAGACAACGCTGCACTCAAAATTGTCGACAAGGCTCTGAATATTCTGACAATGCACGCCCACGAAAACGGCTATGCCCTTGTATAATGTATACAAACGGAATAAAAAGAAAAAAGAGTCTTTCGACTCTTTAAACCCTTTCTTCTTCTTTATCCTCTGTCAAGTCGACAAATGCTGATATGATGTTATAAATGGAAAAGTGTACACCATCCATAGCAAGTAGGCTCTGTACTGTATTCCAACGGAAATATAGGTTATAAAAGTTTTCCAATTGCCCATCGTTAAACAGTTCATTAAAAAGGGATTGCCATTCCTTATAAAGACTGAGTCTGTCTAAAAGAGGCAATTCTTCATCCCAATCAGAGTCTGTATTACAAAATGTTCGGATAGAGTCTACCAAATCGCTTTCCTCTTCCCTTAATGAGAACAAAGGTTCTTTTAGCATACTGTGTCCGTAAATATCGGAACAGATTGCGTATATTTGTCGCTCTCCCAAATCGTATTCATTGTGCATTTTTCTAACGGCAATGTAGGTATCGACTAGACGCTCCATATCATAGTCTAGTATGATGTTTATCATGTAGCCTAGAAAATCTCTTTCCTTTTCCTCAAGTTCATCGAACTGTTTCACAAGGTCTAATACTTTTTCTGTTTTCATGCTCTTACTCCTTTATTCCAAAAAGTGCTTTTATTTCTTCTGCGTATCCATTGAGGTCATCGTAAACCTTGTAGTCATACCAACGGCGATAAGCGCTACAATAGGTTTTCTCTATATAGTCCCTCAGTTCTTCTAGTTTTCCATGTTCTCTGCAAACCTTAATAAGTTCTAAGTCGCCATCGTACATATCGATGATATCATCGGCTGTCATTATATCTTCTGTGTATACCATGCTTTGTTTTCCTCCTTAATTCTTCTCATACCATTCTTTAAGCCACTTTTGACTCCGTTCATAGTCGGTATTTTCTCCTATAATCTCTATACCCTTTACAGGGTCAAGTATCGTTCTAAAATCGCTATTGTAATAAAAGCCATGAATGAATAGCCAATCTATATAACGACAAATTCTCTCTCTTTCCTCTAGTGGATATTTTCGGATAATTTGTGCACACTGTAATAGTTTATCATTCCAAATCATTTGACTAAGAAATATCTTTAAAGCCTTGCACACATCAAAATTTTGAGTTAATATATTCTTTACTTGTTTGGAACAATCTCTCTCTTCTATTCTGTTTATCACACGGATAATATCTGAGATGTTTCTTTTACGCTCAGTACCTTTGTATAGTTCCATTACAGATTCAGAACAGAACACATCTAGTAAAGGGAATATGTCTATTAGCAATTGATTATCACTATCATTAAGATGTGCTATCATATTTAAGTCTGTGAACCATTCTTCGTCATAAAGTTGTAACATCTTTGATACATCGTTATTATTGATTTTTAATATTTTCATGAGCAATCTCCTCTCTTCATTGTATCTATACTATACCATAGATTAAAAGGATTGTCAAGCGATTCGTTAATAGTCGCAATATTCTGAAAACTTTTGGTGCAGTGATTGGCGAATATTCTGACAATTCTGAGTAAAAGGAAAAGCCTTTCGGCTTTTCTTAAACGATTCCAAATTCTGCTTTAATTTCCTCCAAGTCCCTCTCTAAAGCATGGGCGACTTCTCCATCTTCTGTATCTGTACCTAAAGAGTACATATCGTAGATATAGTCAATCAGGTCATCCATCTTATCATGTTTTCTGCACAGTTTAATTATGTCTAAGTCTGAGTACATATCTACAAATTCTTCTGGTGTTATTTCCATTGTTGCTAAAATTGCCATGTGTTTTATTCCTCTCTTTCATCAGTAAATTCTATAAGGCTATCAATGTGTTTTATGCACGAATAAATATTCTCAAAATCTTCTTCTATGTTATCAGCAAGAGTCGCACATTCAAGCAAGGTCATCCTGTCTTCTCTATCATAGTCCAAAAGCAAGTTTATTAAAGGTATTTTAATTGTACTCACTTCATATACTGAGGAAAAGATTTTCTTATAAAGGCTCATTTTCGCAGTATTTTGCAAGATTGTAAAAAGCTCTTCCTTTTGTTTTTTAGTATATCTATCTGTTTTAAAAAGATATACAACATTTGATACCTTACTTTTCATTGTTTCCACATCGTCGGCAAATTTAATAGCAAGACGAACAATCGCGCCAATCTCTCCATAAGTTATACAATACTTTTTTAACTCCTCTAGTTCTGTTAAAGCACTTTTTAGGTAAGGCTCAAAGGTAAGATTTACGAAATCCTCAATATCTAGGATATTATCACTAAAGTACATTAATCTTTCAAAATCAAGCATATTAATCTTTATTTTTCTCATGGGTTTTCCTCCTTTATTTAATCCTATTATATCATGAGTAGCACTCCTTGTCAAGTGTTTTATCAAAGTCTTAATTGTCTGAATATTAGGTGAACACTGCACCCGCCCTGTCAAAATATTCTGAATATTTAGGCGAAAAAGAAAAAGACTGAATAATCAGTCTTCTTCTTCATTCATCCATCTGCCAAACCAAATTCTTATCCTTTACTATGTCTTTTATTTTTTATTGTATTCATGATTTAAACTCCACATCCTCTTGAACTGCATAAAGATATTTCAAAATCGTATCGGCTACACTATATGTATATCCCTCTGCAAATAATATTGAATAAGCCTCTGTCCAAGAAAACATTAGACTATACAATAGCATGTCTGTGTTTTCTTCCCAAAAATCAAGACACTCTTTGAAAAATGGCAACCAATTCTTAATGAGTATTACTACATCCTTTAAACTGAGTGTATTATCTGCTCCCTTTATTATTTCTACGGCAATATTTATATATGCTATTGTTTGATTTGTTAAAGGGTCAAAGGCATTGCTTTCATCTTCTCCATCTATTTGTTCGATAATATCCATCCATAGTAGATAGGCTTGAGTATTAGTAAAACCATATCTGTTATACAAGAGCATTAAAGCGTAGCAAGATTCTGAGATTTGTTTGTTGTCATATTTCTTTGACATTTCGTAAAAGTGCGTTATAAAGGTTTGTTCCTCAAGAGATAATCTCTCAAATTCTGCTATTTTATCTAATAGGCTCATGGCTAACTTTCCTCTCCATCCATAACAAACTCTATCTGAGATAACATTTCAAAGTCTTTCATGTCCATTTCACCATGATATGCCAAATAGTATATAAGGCTAAAATACTCAAATTCTCTCTTGCTCTTGCCTAAGAATAGTTTTACTAGTGGTATGTCGTTGAACTCAAAGTTATTGTCAACAATATAATCTATTACATCTATATTATCACCATGGTTTTGAATAAACTTGATAACCTCTGAGCATGGAACTTCTTCGTCTTCTTCCTCTAACCTGTCCATTAGCTCACCTATGTTGTCAAGTGTTAGTTCGTCATTGTTCACCATAAAATCTCTAATAATGCGTAGTCCATAACGACCCAAGCCTTTTTCAAATTCAAGGATGTTAATCATCGCTTTTTTGAACCTGTCGTCAAGTTCTGTTAGATAGTCGATGTCCAATGGGTCAAAGCTAGTGCATTCCAATGCGTTTATCAGTTCTTCTACATTAATTTTTACCTTATCATTCATGTTGTTTACTTCCTTTCCTTATCGTATCTAAAGTATACCATGGATAAGACGGCTTGTCAAGAGATTTATTAAAGTTCTAATATTCTGACTATTGCCCGCTGTCTGAATTTTCTGACAATTTTAGGTGCAGGAAAATTATAATATTCAGACAATTTGGGTATAAAGAAAAGAGAACCTTTTCGGTTCTCTTAAAGCAAGTATATAATGATAATGATTAAAAGCATTGAAATAATTCTAAAAACATGATAAGGTTCAAAATTGTCTTTGTCGCTAACCTCTTCATAGATTAGAGCAAATATTTGCCATGCAAGATATAGTGCAATCCCAATGAATGCGTATATAGGCGATAAAAAGTGGGTACTGATTACGATGATATACAATACTGATTTTATACTTAAGAACCTAATTAAACCCTTTTTATATTGCCTTAACTGTTCCCTAAGCATGGACAGATTGAGAAAATCTTCCATAAAAGCTATCAAAATAAATACCCAAAATAAAACATTAATCATTGTTCGTTCTCCTTTGTTTATTTTCTTTATTATAGCATGAAATCGTTTCTTTTGCAAGTCCTTTTATAAAGTTCCTCTCTTCTGAATTATCTGAAAATACCGCACCAAGAATTGTGCGAATATTTTGTTTACTGTTATTTGTATTTTGTATACAATGTACATTATGACATTGAGAATATTCTGAAAATTTAAAATGTTTCTTTATTGGGTTTGCATACTGTATATAAAGTCACAAAACAAAAAAAGAGGGTTAACCCTCTTTTATTTGCTTTAACTGTTCCAATAGCCATTCAATATTATCATCTAGCCATTGCCATAGTGTACCTTCATCGACTTCATCCGAAAAATTGTCCTCGATTATATGCACTAAGTCATAAAAACACTTATGCTCTAATGAATAATCAATAACTTCTGATATGTTATTAGGAAAACAAGCCTCTTGTAAGTATTCAAACAATGGGCAATCATACTCTATATTAACTGATAACATATTCTATACTCCTTTCGCTTTCCAAAGTGTGACGACTAAGAACATCACCCAAACAATTAATAAACCTTTTGTTGACTTTTTCATTTTCCTTGTCTACCTTTCCAAGTATCAATGAATACCTTTATCTTGTCCTTATCCTCTTTCACCCTAACCTTTTTACAGTGTCCACTCTTCCAAGGCTTGCCGTCCACAATGAGGCTCAATTCCTTTTCTTCATTTCGCCATATAGATTTAGGGGCAGATATTGGAACAGTAATATCTGAATCTAGTTTGTAACTTTCGTACAGAATAGCCGTCTCAATCGCACTATCAGACAATGCCGTGTGTTCCTCTATAAAGTCTATATCTTGTGTAATGAATCTGTAAAGGCTTTCAGCATTGGTAGAGTAATTAAAACTCTCTGTAAATAGTCCGTGTTCCTCACAAAACTTTTTATAGTCTATTGTGTTGCAGATTGTGTTCATTGCATAGGCTCGAATATCCCTCACCTCTACATCCTCCAAGGGGTTAGCTACTCCGAAAAAATCTGAGTTAAAGTTTAAAACTCTTTCATCAAATGGAGAATTAAAAGCATATACATAGTCTATACCATGCTTTTTAATATCGGCTCTCAGCTTTTGGCAAGCATGTCCATATTTTTTCATAGTCATTTTCTTACCTTTCAGCTTGCTTATATATATAGGTCTTTTTTGAGCATAATAGGCTGTTTCAAATAATGGCTTATTATGATATATCTGTTCAATGACAAAATCCTCATATGCTAGGATGTCCAAAGTGTCAAAATCCATTATCATATAACCCAAGTTATAGCAAAACGGCTTATTTGTTGATATTGTTTCTGTATCAAATACTAGTACATTCAAGTGTTTGTTTCTCTCCTTTCTTTACCTTTTCGGTATACCTTATTATACCATGGGTTAATAGGAATTGCAAGGACAAAATATAAGTTCTAATTTTCTGATAATTCCCATAACACTGCACTCTATGACCGTCGATTCCTGAATTGTCTGAATATTCTTATTATTCATGGTTTATGTATTTTGTATACAATGTACAATGTGCGTGTCAGAATATTCTGAAAATTCAAAGCAAAAGAAAAGTCGCACTGTTCATGCGACTTTGAATTATGTGAAATGTCTAATCTCCAAACACTTGTCATATTCTTGAAAAAACTTAACAAGAGAATTATAGTATACCTCATCCTCATCATTAAGCGATGTACCTATCATTTGATAGAATTTTCGAATAACTTCTGAGTATTGCTTTTCGTCTATCGCAATAGATATTATATAGATATTCGTTTCGCCCTCTGATAATTCATACTCTAAGTCCTCATACTCATAGTCATCAGTCGCATAATCACTTGCTCTAGTGCTAAGAATGTATTCGATTTTATCATCGCCTATACTTTTAAGGCGATTATAAAAAACTGATTTTGCAAAGTCTTCTGCTTCGTCTAATAATTCCATATCGCCCAAAAATTCAGCAATCGTCAAACCATAAACGCTTTGTGTTTCATAAGTTGCGTAACCATATATCCCATATAGAAAATGTAATACCATTTCTTTACTCCTTTTATCCAAACAAGTATTTACCATCGTATTTTTCAGATAATTCCATGAGATACCATAGTTCGTTACCTTCCCAATGATGTCCGTTCCATGCTTGAGCCAAACCGACTGTTTTTCTCAATATCTCCATTGCTCTCTCTGAGTCATTACTACACCATAACTCACCTAAAAGGGTTATAAGGTTTTCGTCGCCTTGCTCTAGGATTGTACGCAAGGCTGTTAAACTTTCAGCCTTGCAATCATCCCTTAAAAAGTATACAACATCTTCAATCGTTGTAGTGTTATCAAAATTAATTCTTGCCATTGTTCTTTTCTTCCTTTGCCTTTGCTCTTTGCTTGCGTTCCTCTGCTAACTCCTTGTACTCCTCTGCTAGTTCGTATCCGTCAAAGGGTTCGCCCTTGCTCCCCTTTGGAATCTCTACTTTGACTCTTACAAACAATTCTGCTCCGTCCTCAGTGATAGGAAAACAAAAACTATTCGTGGCAATCCTCAGCACTTCTTCATTTTGCTTTTCTAAGAATATCATTAACTGTATTAGATAATTTTCTCTTGATTTTTCACCTTTTGCCATGCTTTCACCTCACTAGATACCCTATAATTACAACCACTAAAGCGAAAATTATGACGATTGCTACAAGGGATAAATATATTAGCAATGGGATAAAAACCACTGTCCAAGAATATATCCCAATTCCACAACATTTTAGAATTAGTAAAACCATTGTTGCGATTACTATGATAGGAAAAATATTAAGGGAAATGCTAATCTGCTTATTTTCGTTCCTCAATGTTCAACCTCATTTCTTTTTCAAGATATGGGCAAGGCTTTAAACCTTGCCCTTTGCCCTTGCTTTTAGTCTGTAACCTCTACACCCTCTGTAAGTGCGTATAGGTAAGGTGTGCGATTGTCCACTACTGCAACACTCCCCTTTTCTCTGAGCGTCTTTAGGATTGTTGATACCTTTTGTGTGCTTGCGTCTACCTTTTCAGCAATCTTGCTTGCCGTCATAGGCTCACCATTGTTGCCAAGTGTTTTGAGGATTCCCTCTGTTACAAGGCTATCCTTTTCACTTTTCTTTGCCATTGTTTCAGCTACCTTGTCATACTTTGCCTTTGCAAAAGCGATAACATCCTCTGTAATGTTGTTCTCTGCTACTGCTCTGAAAAATTCATTCTGTGTCATTTTTTACCTCTTTTCTACTATTTAACGGATAGCTCCATTCCTTTATCTTATATATTTATTTTACCACGATTTTTGCGTGATGTCAACCCTTTTTTTCAAAGTTCTACTATTAAAATTCTTTTGAATTATCTGATAATTACGACTACTTAAAAGATTTTAGAATGTACCCAAGGTAGAACTATTGAGTAAAAAGTATGAATACTTGCAAAGGTTAACCAAGAAAAGGCGACTGCGATTCCCAAACCCTTATATATTCTCTTGCGTTTCTCTGTTAATCTGTATCTTTTCATATTGTGTATTCCTTGCCTACTTCATAGGGTATACTATTAGCTTTAAACCTTTTTAAAAACTTTTTATTGGGTAAAATTCTAGTCATTCCTTGCGTTATTCTGATTGACTCCGTTTCCTGTAAAATTTGTAGGAATTTATCGGCTTTAATCAGTCGTAAAGCCATGTTCTCAAAACCCTTTACGCTTCTTTGATATGGAACTGTTCCATAAGCTACAAACAAGTGCGAACCCTTTTCTACAAGGTCAATAATGTTGTCAATTCTTCCACTGTTCGTCTTAATCTCCAACATCTCCATTTTGCCGTTTACCTTTACCATGCTATCAAATTTACTATGCTTAATATCGGTTTTACGGCTATTCTTTGAACAGTGTTCCAATTCAACGACTTTTCCAAATCTTCCCTTATCTTTTGAATTGTCTAACAATTCTGCAATTTTCTGCTCCCTTGCTTTTTCGTACTTGTTCATAGCTTGCACTCCCTTTAATCAAGTATGCTGATATAGTCCAATGCGTCCAATACTCCCTCAGTTGCATAGTACATGCTTTCAGTAGGTATCACTAACCCATTACTAAAAGGAATATCCAACACATCATCAATAAGATAATTCTGTTCTCCATCGTTCCACTTGCCCTTATCTTCGCCATACTTTTGGCAATGGAACTCATCGAACTCAAAAGGGATATTTTCCTTTAGCCATTTTAGTTTCGTGCGTCTAGTCCTCATCTGAAAAGCCTTTGAGGGATTAGCCTTACTCATCCAAGTGATAATACCAATAGAGAACCCTCTTTCTTTGAGTCTGCGTAACTTCAAAGCTAGTTTCTGAGGGTTACACATCGGCTTTGCTTGTTCATAAGGTGTTACATCCTCATTCAATAGGCAATCAAGCCAATCATTAACGGCATAAGTGTTTGCAATTGTACCGTCCATATCAAGGTATATCTTCATGCTTTATTCCTTTCATTCGCCTTGTAGGTCGCTAAACCTACAAGGCTACATAATACTACTGCTTAGTGATTAACATGTCCGTTTTCGTCAACAATTCCATCATCTAGCTTAACCAAGCCATGGTCAAGCCAATTGAGCATGATGTCCACAATTGGTAGGTCCTCTGCGTATATCTGCACAGCTAGATTGCGTGTGAGAACTGATGGTGTGAAATAGTCATCACCTCTGCCCATTGCCTCTGCAAAGTCCTCAATAAAAGACTCAAGCTCATCAGAACTCACCTCCATTGCCACTTCCTTAGCCTTTTCAGTTGTCCAATCCTCTGTTAAAACCATTACTTTTACTTTTTTCATTTTAAACCTCTTTTCTTTATCTTTTGAGCCTAACCCAATCGGCTAGGCTCTAACAAACCAATTTTTAATATTCAATATCTAGCTGAAATAATATCTCATCTCTATCGAACCATAGCCAATCATTAATGACAGTTTCGTCCATAGGCTCATCACCAAATATCTCTTCGACTAGTTCTTCCAATTCTTCCATTTTGTCATGTTCTCTTATGATGTCCAAAGTAATCTCTGCACTTCCCCAAGCATTAAACTCTGCGATTGTTATCTCTTCATATACCTTTATCATTCCTATTACCTCACTACTTCATTACTCTTATACTTGCTTTATAGTTGCGTTCGTGTTCCTCACTCCATATCTCTTTTATACTGTGTGATTGTATCCCTTAACTATGCTCTTATTATACACCCTCTTGATATACTTTGTCAAGCACTTTTTAAAAATATTTTTCTTTTTCGTTGCTTGTGTTTTCTATCTCTTTGATGTATTTATATAATAGCATAAGTATGTAGGAATTGCAAGCGAAAATTAAAAGAAATATTATTCAATCTAGTGCGACAAGTCGGACCACTCTGACTAGTTTGAATTGTCTGACAAATAGGAATGCTTTGAATAGTCTGACTTTTCCGGTAATTAAAGGGGGTAGGTTTGGTATATTTGGTGGAATATTCTGACAATTCGGCACGGGGCGTAGTAAATTTTCTGACCGAACTAAATTTTCAAAATACATTAAAAGCAATAAAAATATATTAAACCGAAAATTCAAAACATTCTGAACATTCAAAAAATTTGACAAGGCAAAGTTTCGTATGGTATAATAAAAGTATGAAAACGAACAAAAAACTAGATTATACCTTAAACACAGCAAAAGAAAGACTAGAGGCTTTACCAGTCACAATGTCTGAAAGAGAAGCCGAATATTACGCCAACTATGTACTCTATGCAGACCATGAGAACAAGAGGTACGGCTTAAAAACAAGATGGGATGGTGAAGCTACAGCAGCGGGTGAGGAGGGTTATTCCATTGTCTACCCAAAGCAGCATAGAAAGCTAAGCCGTAAGACGGTCATGGAAAAACCGAACTTCTCAAAATATCAAGACCTTTGGTTCTCACTTTGGAAAGAGATTGATAGGCTTGAAGCCCTAATTGCTTTAGCACAAGCCAGACCTTTAAGACCTAAGCTTTTAGAGCGTCTTGGTTATTGTAGCATAGACCCTAAAAGCCTAATTCCGGAAGCGAAGGGTTTAGACGAACAAACCGTCAATAATTATAGGGTTCACTTAATCCAACTAAGAACCCTACAATACACTTACTTGGATGCACTCGTAAATGGACCAAGTCATTTTTACTCCTTAACGGCTTCAAAGGGTGGCTGGTATGAGACCTTTACTGGTTTCCGTACAGTCCTGCCGTTTCAAAGCCTTTCGCTATACCATGAAGGTTATGAAAAAGCAGAATTGGAAAGCACGGATTGGGCACTTAAGGCTCTCATGGAATTGGACGCTCAAGACAAAATCCCTTCAAACCGTTCAAACGGCTATGCCTTCGATTTCCGTAAAGCCGAACATGTGCAAAGCCTAATTGACCTCTTTTTAGACCTTGAAGATGTCCTAGCGAAAGCCGAAGTCGATAATGAAGCGTCCCTCATGGCGATTCCTCAAGCGATGCATGATTATCTCCTACTATACGCTGAAGAGGCTAATCTATCGGAAGCTCAGGCGTTGGTCTTCAAGGGTAAGTGCCTACAAGAGTCCAATACCCAAATCCAAGCGAAAATTAAGCAAATCCTTGGTATCGACTATTCGCTTCAATATATTTCAACCATCTTTACGAAGCAAGTCGTAGCCAAGATAGTAGCCGCAGCCGAAAAGCATGTGCGTGAATTGGAATTTGTTACGTATGGACCTCAAGTGTTCAAGCGTTGCTCATGCTGTGGTAAGTACTACCCAAGGAATACCGATTACTTTAAGAAGAGGTCTACGAGAGCCGATGGCTTTATGGGCATTTGTCGAAAATGCAGAGACAAAGCCGTTAAAGAAAACAAGGAGAAATAAAACCATGAAATTTTTACATACATTGAAACAAAGAAGATTGCATAAAAGGCTTTTTACTTTTTTAGACCTTTTAGTGCAATTAGAGCCGACAGAGGCTTTAGGAGTCGCAAAGGCACTCAATCTCAAGTTTATGGAGTATAAGGAAGCGAAAGCCGAAGGTCTTTCCTTCGACGACATCCTATCAGAGACGGTAGACGGGTTCATTAAGGCTTCTAAGAGAACCCAAAAGAGAATCCTTAAAATCATGAAGGCGGCGACTAAATAATGCAACCTAAGATGCTAATACCGAAAGAGCAGGCTAACCAGAGCGGCTCTTGTACTTGTCAGAAGTGTGGAAAGGAAAAGCCCATCAATGAATATGTGGCAGTGAAGCATTTTCTATTTCCAAGTGGTCATGTGAGTATTTGCAATGAGTGTATTGAGGAGCATTTAAGGGGTCAAGGCGATGAAGAAATAGTCGATTGGCTTAAAGTGGACTTATTATGTCAGGCAATAGACATCCCATTCATACCAAAGCAAGTCCAACGATTAGTAGACATTAATGGAGCGAAGTTCTTTCCTATCTACGCCAAGATGATGTACACTAGTGAATATGAGCGTTTCGGTTGGAAGCCCTACTTCGACAAATATAAAGAGCTGAAAGCCAAGGATATGTTGAGTCGTGAATTGCCTCTTATCAATGATTCCTATTATGATGATTTGAGGTTACGTTGGGGCGAAACCTATGACAACGAAGAATTGGTATATTTGGAGAATCTATACAATGGTATCTTGTCCTCTTATGGGGTAGAAGGTTCATTGGAGAATAACAGCGTACAGAAGCTCTGCAAAATCAGTTTGGAGATTGATAACCGAATCCGTAGTGGAGCCGACTTTGACAAGCTAATCCAATCCTATGATAAGCTGGTAAAGATAACGAACCTAACGCCAAGCAATACCAAAGCCGATAGCGACTTTAGTTCTATGGGCGAAATTGTGGCTTGGCTCGAGAAACGCAATTGGATTAATCCGTGGTATAATGATGCCAATAAGGATATAGTGGACGAAGTTATTCACTCTAGTCAGGCTTATGTACAAAGGCTATACACTAATGAGGCAGGTATCGGTGAAGAGGTAACAGAGCGTATTGAACAGCTGAAACTTGCAGCAGCCTTAGATAAGGCAGACCAAGACCTAGAACAGAAGCGACTAGCCGAAGATATAATGCTTGATGTACCAGATGTAGACCTTGAAGAATGGGATATGGAGTCTCTTCAGGATTATGAAGAAGAGGAAATTGACGAAGCCTTAGAAAGTGGCATTATGGGGGTATAAGGATGAGACTACCGGGAATAGAAACAGATATACCTCAACAACAGGAGTCACTACTACCTGAGCGTTTCGGGGTTCCAATAGAAAAGGACGTCCCATTAACAAATGAGAAGATGTTGGCATTAGAGCAGAAGATGAGAGAGAAGTTAGCCATTTATTCTGCTTATCCTGATATATGGGCAGATGAGATTCTAATACCAACAAATTCTTCATTCTCTTGGATGTTCTACCAAAGAATCATTTTACGCCAATTAGCAAGGATACCACTCAACCATATTACGGCAGCTCGTGGAGTATCGAAGACATTCCTTACTCTGTTCGCTGCCTTCCACAGGTGTATATTTGCACCAAAAAGCTCATTGGCATTTGCAGCACCATCAAAGACTCAGTCAGCCCAAGTAGCGAAACAAACTGTAAATGACTTACTATCTCGTTTCCCACTGTTAAAGCTTGAGTTAGACGGTCCTCCAATATCAGGTAAGGACTATTTTGAGGTTCGTTTCAAGAACGGCTCTAAGATTGAGATAACGGCTGCTTTAGAGACTACTCGTGGACGTCGTTTCGATGCTATCAATGTAGACGAAGCTAGAGACCATAAAGCCGAACTGGTAAATGGTATTCTAGTACCTACTGTATCAAAGGTTAGGGTTACTGTGGGAGCAGGCAAAATTAATCCATACGAAAACCATCAGATGCAAACCTATACTACATCGGCTTCAGCGAAGTCCAGTTATAACTATGAAAAGGTTTTAGATACCTTGATTCGTATGATTATTAATCCAAAGGCGGCTTGCGTATTTGGTTTGGACTATAGGGTTCCAGTAGTAGAGGGCATATATCCTGCATCTTACGTTCGAGACCTTAAGATGGACTCTACAATGAACGAACAGTTATTTGCTAGGGAATATCTATCCATTTATACACAAGAATCCGATGAGTCTTGGTTCAATTTTAAAAAGCTAAATAATCATCGTAAAATTCAGAGAGCCGAATGGCAGGCACAAAAAAGTATTAACGGAAGTGAATTTTTTTACATTATTTCGATAGACGTTGGTAGGAAACACGATAACACTGTTGTTACAGTGATGAAAGTTTTCCCTCGTAAAGATAAATACTATACGAAAGTGGTGAACATTTTCGTATTAGGTCGTAGTAAGAAAACAAAGCATTTTACACGACAAGTTATTGATATGAAGAAGATAATCGCTGCTTTTCAACCGAAAGAGGTTATTATCGACGCAAACGGTATAGGTGCAGGTATCATAGATAATATGGTAGAAACACAAACCGATGAGTTTGGTGTTACTTATCCGGCATATGGAGTATTCAATGACCCTGATTATCTTAAGATTCAGCCACCTGAAGCAGAGAAAATCATCTACGCTTTCAAGGCGAATAGTAAGATAAACAGTGAAATGTTCGGTAACTGTTATAGCCGAATCGAATCGGGACTTGTGGACTTCCTCGTGAAAGAACAAGACGCTCGTTCAAAGCTTCTATCTACTAAAAAGGGACAGAAAATGTCGGTAGAACAGAAAACCAAATTCTTGATGCCTTACGAAATGACGTCTAAACTATTTGAAGAAATGGGTAACTTAAGATTGAAGAGAACGGGTTCGGGCTTAGATATTAAACTAGAGCCGATTAACTCTCGTTTCCCAGACGACAGGTTCTCAAGTCTATGTATAGGCTTAAGAAGGGTTAAAGAGCTAGAAGAGGAATATAAGGAGAGCCGAAAACGACTATCTCGCAATCCAAGGAACTTAGTATTCTTCAGTTAAGGAGCTATAAATGACCAAAACAAAGAAACAAAGTGAGCCACAAAAAGTGGAAAAGAACTATACCTTAGATTGTTTACGAACTTCAATGGGTATGCTCTCAGATGGTCGTTTATATGACGACTATTTTGAAAGATATGGTTACCGTAAGGATTATACGATAGATGATGTAGAAGCCATTTTATCAAGTGGTGATATTGATTCTATGCGTTTCTTGTCTCAAACGTTTTACAGCATCAGTGGATACTATCAACAGCATGTGAACTATTTCGCCACTTTACTCAAGTATTGTGGGCTACTAATTCCAAATCCAAAGCTAGGCGGTTCTCTCCAAAATAACGCCCTACGAAAGAAATACTTTCATGCAGATAAGGCAGTAAGTAAATTAAAGCTTCAAAGCCTAGGTCCACATATAGCAAAGCAAGTGCTTTTAAATGGTATTTGTTATTATGCAGTGAGCGAAAAGACAAACAAAAACATAGAACTTATTGAGTTACCATGTCGCTTTTCTCGTTCTCGCTTTAAGGCACAGGACGGGCATTATCTAGTAGAGTTTAACGTAGAATACTTTGATATGTTAGACCCTATTGTACGACCTTCCGTATTAGGAGCTTATCCGGCAGAAGTATCAGCTTACTATGAAAGCTGGTCAAGAAAACGAGAAGGTTCAGCGTGGCTATTGCTACCAGACACAGTCGGTAGAGCTTTCGTATTATTTGAGAAACAGCCTTTATTCCTATCAATCATTCCTTCCATTATCAAGAATGAGAGAATGGTAGATATAGAGGATAAAAAGCAGGCTAACGAACAGAAGAAGATTCTTATTACCGAAATGCCTCACTTAAATGATGGTAAATTGGTATTCGAACCTGATGAAGTGAAGATAATGCACGATGGTGCGGCTCAAATGGTACAGAAATCTAATGATGATGTATCTGTGTACACGACTTATGGTAAGGCAGAAGTTGCAGACCTAGGGGCAAAAGACGGACTGAATAATAAGGGAGTAGAAAATTCCAAGAGTAACATTTATTCAACAAGTGGAACATCGGCAGAGTTGTTTGCAAGTTCCACAAGCTCAGGTCTTAGCACATCAACTAAGCTACATTTAGCCACGATGATGACTTTAGGAAATCAAATCGCTGCCTTTATAGAGGACATTATCAATGAGGTTTATGGCAATGGGGCTGTTTCGTTTAGCTATAAGATGCTTCCAGTGTCTTACTTAAACGAAAACGACTTTATTGATGAATCTCTAAAACTAGCAACGAATGGTTATCCGCTATTGATACCTATGGCAGCACAAGGTATTTCGGCTCATGAATTGGTGAATATCAAGGAAGTTGAAAATGATGTGCTGGAACTAGGGGAAGTCTTAAAGCCTTTACGCTCATCCTACACAGAAACTGAAGCGACTCAGTCTGACGAAGGTGGACGACCTACTAAGACTACGGAGAAAAAGGCTGAAACGACTATCAAGAAAGACGAAAGTAAAGATAGGAACTAAGGGGGTATAACTATTGAAGACAATTCCAAATAGTTTCCCTATATCTATCTTCGACCTAGAGGAATCTGAGGTAGTGAGCCAAACTATTACCAAGAAACGATGTGGAATCTTTTATAAGGGACACAATCGAAATGGTGGCTATATCACAGACGAATTCGCAGACAAGCTATTATCAACTTTAGCTTATACTCCTATTAAGGGAATATTCAATACAAAGAACGACGACTTTGAGGGTCATGGTAAGAAAAACGATGAAGGTCGCATTTACGGCGTAGTACCAGCCGACCATAACTTCGCTTGGGAAGACCACGAAGATGAAGATGGCGTTGTTAGGACTTATGCGTGTGCTGATGTTTATCTATTTACTGCACTATATGAAGAGGCAGAACTTATAGATGGCAAAGGTCAGAGTATGGAACTGTATGCACAATCGCTTAAAGGAGATTGGACTGAGGTTGATGGCAAGTATTGTTTCGTATATACGGATGCTTGCTTCTTAGGACTGCAAGTATTAGGGGATGATGTAGAACCTTGTTTTGAAGGCTCTGCGTTCTTCTCTAAAAAGGAGAATCAGTTAATGTTTGCTCTATTAAGCCAGTTGACTGAGAGGATAGATAAGTTAGAAACGGGAGAAAAACAAATGAACAAAGACAAGATTGAGTTTACTCTTTCTAGTAATGAGAAGTTCAATAGTCTACAGCAGGCTATGAATAACGAAGAAACTTGGAGATTCAGTGTCATTGATTATTTCGATGAATACGCTCTAGTGAGAGACTGGGAAGAAGGGAAATTTTACAAGATACCTTATGCCTATGATAAGGAGTCAGATGCCATAGCTGTATCTTTCGACAATAAGGAAGAGGTATTCCAAACATTTGTCACAGCAGAGGACAAGAACATGTTGGTAGAAAAGTACAATACAATTTCTGCGACAGAAATCGTTGCCAATGTGGAACACGAAAAAATAGAGTCTGATAAAAAGTTTTCTGCATTAGAACAGAAGAACGCTGAATTGTCAGAACAGAACGCTGATTTTACTGAAAAGGTAAATACCTTTGAGGCAACATTAGCAGAAAAAGATGCTGAGATTCAAGAACTAAGGGAATATAAGAATTCTATTGAAACTCAGAACAAGAAAGCAGTAATTGAGAAATATGCAAGCAAGCTAAGTGAAGAAGTTATTAACACCTACACTGAAAAGATGGGTGAATTTAGCCTAACAGACCTAGACAAAGAACTTGCTTATGAGCTTGTAAAGTCAGACAAAAGCGTATTCTCAGCAGATACCGGTGCAAAATTCACTCCTATTGAGGAAAAAGAAAGCGGTATGACTGCATTACTATCTAAGTATAAGAAGAACTAGGAGGAAAATATGGCTAATAAACTATTAGAACACAAGAATTATGCTCAGGTGGAGCTAAACAACTGTGCTTTCCGTAGAGATGGAAGAATCGTAGCCGACTGCATAGCAACAATGGTAATTCAGAACGGAATGCTAGCTCTTGTTGATAGAGTGAAGAAAACAGCAAAGCCAGCAACTAGTGTACCAACAGCTAATGAACAGGCTGTACTTGTATACAATGCTGAACACATGCCTTCATCAACTTTTAACCGTCTATGCGATTATGTTTCTCAGGCAGGAGACGGTATAAGAGGTGGACTACTTTCAGTAGGTGACGTTTTCACAACAAACGCAATCATGTATGATGATACAAAGTATCCTACAGTTTCAAAGATTGCAGACGCTCTAAAGGCAGGTACACCAGTATACGCCATTGGTGGAGATGGAGCAAGTGCAGGATTCTGGCTAATCACTAATGCAGTAACTGGTACTCCAACAGTAACAGGTATTGTAAAGGAAGTAACAACTACACCTGATGGCTATCCAGCACTAAAGATTGTTATTACTAAGGCATAAGGAGAAGAGAGGAAATGAATAAAGAATTTAGAGAATTAGCACGCAACGCCGCTCTTAGACAAGCACCTCAGAACTTTACAATCGAAGATGTCAATGAAGCTTTTAGAGGAGAGCTAGCTAAGTATTGTACTTCAGTTTCAGCGTTCCTAAAGAATAGATATGACCTATTTGAGATTATCGTAGAAAACGTGGACGCAGTAGTACCACAGAAGCTATCAAAAGACCTAGAAATGATTGCAGAAGTTCAGCACGTAAAGCAGGGACAGAAGGCTGTCTTCAAGGTAGGTAATCGTCTTTCAAAGATGAGAGCAAAGAAGTTCCTTACACAGGTTGCTCTATCAGGCGTGTACGAAACATTCAGACTAGATACAACAGCTTTCGAACTACCAATGCATGCAATTGGTATGGGAGCTACAATTGACTTCGAGAGACTACTTGACGGTCAAGAAACTCTAGCAGATGTTATCGACGTATTTACAGAGTCATATGAGGATGCAGTTATCCTTGAAGTACAAAAGGCTCTTCGTGCAGCAGTAAACAACACACAGATGCCAGCACCTAACAAGGTAATCACAGCCACTTTCGAGGCTGATAAGATGGCTAAGCTATGTGCTGTTGTGAAGAAATACTCTGACAACGCAATTATCTTTGCACCAACAGAGTTCATTATGGCTATGGGAGCAGACGCTATTGTTCCAGCAACAACAGCAGTTCGTGGTATTTATTCACCACAGGACATCGAAGCTATTCACAACACAGGAATCATCAACCTATTCAGAGGTGTTCCAGTGGTTGAACTAAAGAACAGCTTTGTAGACCCTAACAATGAACAGACTTGGCTTGACCCTCAGCTTGCATATGTCCTACCAGCAGGTAAGGAAAAGGTTGTAACTGTTGCTTTCGAGGGAGACACTCAGATATACAGCAACACAAATAGAGACAACTCTATGGAGATTATGACTTATAAGAAGATGGGTGTAGGTATCAAGAGTTACGCTCAGTTCGGTATCTACAAGAATCAGAGTATCGCTCAGACAATGTACGAGGCTTAATCATAACTAGATAGAATATTGGGGCAGAGTAAAATCTGCCCTATATTTAGAACATTTATGGGAGAACACTAATGAGATATAGTGTCGTTATAACTTCGACAAGAAGCCGAGTAGAAATCGGCTCTATCTCAGGCAATGAAAGGAAGTCTAAGCCTGTGGTTCAGTTATCAAAGGAAGGAGAGCTAATTGGGATTTTTCCTTCCATATCACAAGCTGAGAAAAGAACTGGGATTAGACATATTTATGAGGCTGCACATGGAGAACGTAATACAGCAGGCGGTTTTGTGTGGCAGTTAGAGGGAGATTATTATAATGGAAAAAGTAGTTAGAATTGAATCAATGGTTAATGCTCAGGTATCTATTGCTATACCTACTCTAAACCTAAGAAGAAGCTGGGAAAGAAAGGGAGCAATACAACAGATAGAGTTTAAAGACCTAGAGATGGCTTTCTATGAGCCTGGTGTAGAGGGACTCCTAAGAGGTGGAATCCTTTACGTTAATGATGAAGAAGCAAGAATCGCTCTAGGTCTTGAAGATAAAGAAAATGGCATTAGCATTATTAAGATGGACGCTGCTAAGAGTAAGGAAGTCTTAGAAGAGATGTCACTTAAGGACTTCAAGGAATTGCTTGAGCAACTTACACCAAGCCAAATAGAGGACCTTGCAGATGAAGCTGTTAAACTAAGACTAACTGACCTTAACAAGGCAGAAGCAATCAAGAATAAGAGTGGCATCAATGTAGCAGCAAAGGTACTTGCAGCTAAGGAAGACGACGCAGAAAAGGCTAGTGCTGAGAAGAAATAAGAGGTAAGATAAATGGTTGCAACAGAAAAACTGTTTAATGCTTTCTTTGTGTTATTGGAGTCTGATGAATGGGAAGGCTGGAGAGACGACTATATGGAGCAAGACCTAACAGCATTGATGATGGCTGCTATTCCATTCTTTAAGTTTCCTCGCTGTTCCTTAGAGGTTACAGAGGATGGCAAGAATTTCGTAGACGATAACATAACGAACACCGAAATACAGATTCTTGCTCACTATATGAAGTATGCTTGGTTGGGTAGAGTAGTAGATTCTTGGGAAAACCTAAGACCACTATATACGGAAAGAGACTTTTCTCCGGCTCAACAGTTAAGTGAGTTTAGGGCAAGACAGACTGAGGTTGGAAGAATGGCGAAAGAGTTAGAGGCTGTCTATTATAGGAGCAGAGACTATAAGCCGTTCGACTACACAACATTGGCAGGTGTATAATGAAAGCAGTGGAAGAGGCTTATATCAATAAGCTAAAGAATAAACTTTTCGGCTGTCTCTGTGAGAGAGAAGGTGGTCGAGATTGGGAACCATTCCTTGACTCTATTCTTATAGAGCTTATGGGATGGGAAGAGAATAAAAAGACAATAGACTATTACATCATTTTCTATAAGCTATCAAGCTGTAGATACCTCAGTTTTACTTATTTTAGGAAAACAATCTTTGATGTAATGAATCTATTAGGTCGAAATATAAGGGATTAAAATGAGTTACTACAAAGATGTATACAAAAGAAGATTGAATAGACTGGGAACTAATCCTACAGAACGACTAGAGATTGGGCGTAGGAGAAACTTTGATAGGTTTTTACACGCTTCTCCTCACTATTTAACCTTTAGTCATCAAGGTAGAGAGATAGAGTGTGTATTTGAACCTTATCGAGAAGATGAGACAAAGAGAGTTATGCAGATACTTTGTGATGTAAGAACCGTCTTTCAGCCGGGGGAGATACTCTTCATAAATAATTGGCACTATATGTGCTGGTACTGGGAGGAAAGACGTCAAAGCGGATATAATAAATTCACTGTATTAAGGCTTTCGCATCAAATAACTTGGCATAATAGAGATGGAAGTACTTGGGAGAATCAAGCCTATATATTCTCACAAGAGAACAATATGCTGAAAAATGAAATAAAGTCTAGGTCAAGAAGTGCGACTCTTTATTTAGAGAACTTAAAGCTAGAATTTATGATAATGCCAGTAGACCCAAACCTAAAGATTAACTCCTATCTTGAAATGAACATATCAGGTATTGACCATTATTGGAATGTAGAGGGTATAGACTCCGTGTCAACGCCCGGTGTTATGTACGTGTCAATGAACCCAGTTATGAAGAAAGACCTAACACCAATGCCTGAAAAACAAGCAGGAGATGATGATAATGACTTCTTTTGGGGAGGACAAGTAGAGTAATGGCACAATTAATATCACAAGTACGCTATTTAGGCGAAATGGGTACAAACCTTATTGGTATCACAAAACGCTTATTAGCAAATCAAGATTTATTAAAACTATTATTTTATACGGACAAAGACCCACTAAGTCAGCCACCTGTTACGAAGCAAGAGGCTTATAGTCAGGGTTATGATGGCGTAGTACGTATCGTGCCTATTATTGATGATATGGTGGAGCTAAGTCGCTCTGTAATCACTCTAAGAGTATTAAAAGGTATTCCACCTGCATCCAACACAGAGGCTTTAGATATTTACTTTGCTATCGAGATTTTTGTACCAAATTCACAATGGATTATAAAGAACGATAACTTAAGACCTTACGCTATTATGGGTGAGATACAAAAGTCGTTGGAGAATAAGGAGATAAACGGCTTAGGTAAGATAAAAGGAGCAGGGTTTGAGTCTAACTTCTTTACTAAGGAAGTATCTTGTTTCGTTCTTAAGTATCAGATTACACAGTTCAACTAGGAGGTAGTATGGATATTCAAGCATTTAATTTTATGGGCGAACCAGTGCCTTATAAAGCTGGAATATTCTTTTATCCACCAACGGTTAAAGACGTAATGTGCAATCCACTTTATAATGCGTTTGAAAAAGTGCTAACGGTTACTCAGGAGGAGCTTTGGGACGAATTGATTCAAAAAGAGCAAGAGGATTACACTATATCCGTAACAACGGCTCCCACTCCTTTTGAGTATCTAATGGCAAGTTGTCACTCCTCTCCTGACTTCATGTCTGTGACACAAGGAGCATTTGAGTTCTTTTTAAAGGAGAAGGTAATAATTAGTCCGTCTCAGAAGATAATACTATTTGAGAAAGACTTGCTAAAACTGTCGGATGAAAAAGAGCCGACACCACAACAGCTTCAGTCCATAACTCGTATCTCCTCAGACGATGAGTTCTTCGATTTTCAGAATCAGATAAGGGAACTTTTAGGGAAAGAGAAGGTCGAAAGACCCAACCCGAACGAAGACCCGTATGTAACGAAAATCAAGGCTAAAGGGCGTATGAGAGAAAGACTAAAAGCAAAACAAAACAAAGGTGATGGAATTACAATGTCTGCAATGTTGGCATCACTTTGTTGTAGGGGAATTGGAATTACCCCACTAAATGTTGGAGAGATTTCTTATTTCGCTGCAATTAAATTATCGTCTATGTTACAAGCGAAAGAAGAATATGAGGTTGCCGTTAGAGCCAAGACAACGGGCTTTGGTGCTAGTGGTGACGTACCTAAGCATTGGATAACTACATTTTAAAAAATAAGGAGGCTTATTAATGAGTATTCTTGACAAATATGGCATCAAAGAAGTAGCTGACGTAACTTTCTACTCTATTGACGCCAACACTGGTAGACCAAGAACACCAGTTCTATTCATTGATACTGCAAAAGTAACAACAGTAGAGCAGTCTGCTGAGAAGAGCGAAGCTACAGGTGGACAAGGTAATCCTGCTCTAATTAGCTGGGACTTCGGTCGTGAGATTACGCTGAACATTGATGACGCTGTATTCTCTCCTAAGTCACTTGCTATCATGTACGGAGACGGCACTGTAAAGGATAAGATTAAGGTTAATGACCCTGCTAAGGATGATGGTGGACTTCTATACAAGACTATTATCTACACTCCTTCAGCAAACGCAAAGCCACTTACAGAGACAGTGATTGACGGTGTTAAGTACAACCTAACATCAGTAGCATACACAGCAGCTGACTCAGTTTCAGGTGGAGCTAATAGCGATGTTAAGGCAGCAGACCTAAAGAAAGACACAAAGTATTTTGCTTCTTTCTACATCAAGCCTACATCAGCTTATGAAATCACAGTATCACCTGACAAGTTCCCTGGTGCATATTACATCACTATGGAGACTTTCGCAAGAAGTGAAGCTACTCTGATGGATGAACACTTCCAGATTATCATCCCTAAGGGCAAGATTTCTAGTGAATCTACTATCTCACTTGAAGCAGGTGGAGACCCATCAGTATTCTCTATGAAGGTAACAGTTCTAAGAGCTAATGTTGATGGTGAAAAGGTAATGATGAAGTTAATTCAGTTCAGCATGGGTCAGGCAGCAGCAGACACAGGCGTAGCACTGGATACAAGACTTACAGCTCCAGCAGCAAAGGCTTAAGTCTAATTACTGAAAATGGAACGGATAGGGTGCTTCACCCTATCCTTTTCGGAGTTTAATATGGAAAACTTAAAATTTGCGTTCAAAGAACTGTACCAATGTGTTTTCACTGCTGAACAAGAAGTTAAGATAGGCGATTCAACAGTCATGCCACAAGAGCCGATAGTCGTGTTCGATAACATTCAAACTCTTGGATTACAAGAGATTAAAAAGAGAGCCGACGCACTAGGCGGATATGGTAATCAAGCTTGGGTAAGCTGGGAATCATCAGAGAAAGTTATTATAGACTTTACTCAAGGAGTCTTTTCAAAGGTTCATTTAGCCTTATTAGGTAATGGAATGATAGAAAAGCAAAATGTGGAAGTGCCGATGTGGGAAATCCTTGAGGCTGATGAAGATAAGACAGTTACGTTAAAGCATGAACCTATATTGCCGAATATGTGGGCATATGACGCTGGTAATGGAAAAACATTAAAAGGAACAGTTCAAGAGAACAAAATAACATTTAAAGATATAGAGCCATATACCATGGTTCAAGTGTCATATCATTATAAATATGACAAAGCCGATACAATAGTAATCGGTAGACCGTTACTCCAAAACTACTTGAAAATGACGGCAAAAGTGAGATTAAAGGATGATATAACAGGGAAAGTTACGACAGGAATTATTAGTATTCCAAAGTTGAAGCTAATGTCAGACTTCTCTATGAAGATGGGAGATAAGGCTCCACCAATGTGTGGAAGCTTTAGGGTAATAGCATTTCCAGTAGGAGACCACGGACAACAAAAGGTTGCCGAGCTTATCTTATTAGGGGAAGACGCTGACCAAGACCTTTAAAGGCATTAGCAGAATATAAGCTAGTGCCTTTTTATGTGAGGAAAAAATGAATATAAAAAAAGATTTTACACAGACGGTCAGGGTCAATACTAAATCTGATATGTCGTCTGTGGTACAAGAATTAAATAATGTTCGTAATGCGGCTAAGAATATAGTACCCGACAATGCGTTTCGTGGTTTAGATACGCAAGTCAATGCTACGATACAAGCTTTAGAGAAATATAAGGCAACACAGAGAACTTCCTATAAGAATAATAGAGAGGTTGAAGCTTCCGTTAAAGCCTATCAAGACTATACGGCTCAAGTTGATAAGCTAGTGAATAGCATTAAAAACTTGGATAAATCAAGTCTTTCTCTTAAAGGTGGTTCACTTGCATCTATTTTTCAAAATGGGGCACAGGCTTTAGAAGCATATGATAAGGCTTTAGATAATATTGCAAAGAAGGCATCTACACTTGGAGTTCAGTTAAAGCAAGGTCTACAGCTAGATGTAGATAAGTTAATGGGTGAGATTGCCAACGGTGGTAGTGGTAAAAAAACACTTGGTAATTTAAAGTCTCAGAACACACAAAAACTAACTAAACAGGAAGCTACATCAGATGCTTTAAAGGCTGAATACTATGGATTAGAGAAACGAATTCAAAAGAGACAGGAACTGGCTGGAATAACAGATAGAAGTGTTGCTCAAGAACGTGAATATCAGAAACTATTGACTTCACAGAAAGAGGATAATAGCAGATTTAGCTCTACTAAAAAGGCATTTGATGATTCAAATAGAGCAATAAAAGACTTGACTCAGAACGCACAAAAGCTGAAAGAGATAGAGAATACTTTAAATCAGCTAGGAAATGTAAAAACTCCTTTCCAAGCTATCAACGAAGGACTAAAGAAATTAGGTATCAAGGATACAGTTACCGATATTCAGTCCTTACAAAGAATTCTTCATAACCTAGAACCTGAAAGAGTAAAGACGCTAGACACTTACATGAATCAGCTACAAGCAAGTGTAAAAGGTGTATCAAATGAAGGTGAAAAGGCTGAAAAGGGCATCCGTGAGCTACTGCAAGGTGCGGATAGTGCCAACAGACTTGATGCTCAGATAGATAGTTTGAAGAATAGTATGTTGCACTTCTTCTCTCTAACAAACGGTTGGTTCTTATTCAAGAAAGCCGTAAGAGAAGCGTATGATACTATCAAAGAACTAGATAAGGCTATGACAGACATCGCAGTCGTATCTGATTACTCTTTAGGGGATATTTGGGATAAGAGACAAGAGTTCTCTAAAGCTGCGACAGACATGGGTGTAGCTACTGTTGACTTAGTAGAAGCTACAACTCTATATGTACAACAAGGTTTAGACTTAGACACTGCTATGAGTGCGGCTATCGAAACTATGAAAATGGGTCGTATCGCTAACTTAGACGGTGCTGAGGCTACTAACCTTATGACAGCGGCTCTTCGTGGTTTCAACATGGAGATGAATGAAACTATCAGGGTTAATGACGTATATTCTAATCTAGCCGCAAAGACAGCGTCTGACACAGAAGAAATCGCCATAGCTATGTCAAAGACGGCTTCTATCGCACATAGTGCAGGAGCGTCATTTGAAAATACAGCAGCGTTCCTAGCTCAGATTATAGAAACAACAAGAGAAGCACCTGAAACAGCGGGTACAGCCCTAAAGACTATTATAGCTAGATTCCAAGAATTAAAGAAAGCTGTCGGTGATACCGTAGAAGTTGATGGTGAAACAGTATCCGTTAATAAGGTAGAAAAAGCCTTAAAGTCAGCAGGTGTTGCATTACGTGATAGCAAGGGCGAATTTAGAAATTTTGATGAAGTTATATTAGAACTATCAAAGAAATGGGATAGTTTAGACATAATGACTCAGAGATATATAGCTACTATATCAGCTGGTTCTCGTCAACAGTCTCGTTTCCTTGCTCTAATGTCTAACAATGAAAGACTTACTCAGTTAGTCGGATATGCAGCTAATAGCTCTGGTGCGTCACTTGAGCAGTTTAATAAGACAATGGATAGCTTGCAATCTCAGGTTAATAGGCTAAACAATGCTATTGATATTTTCTTCACGAACTTAGCAAATAATACAATAATCAAGCTGGCAATAAGTTTATTTACAAAGTTTTTAGAGGCTATTAATGCCCTTATGTCGCCTTTAGCTAACTCAAATAATATCATTGTACAAATGATGGGCAGTATATTAGAGTTATCTATGGTTATAGGAACATTCAGAGTGGCTGTTTTAGCTTTAACGTCAGGATTTGATGTTCTGCTAGGAAAGATAATGAAAAGCACCGAAGCTGTAACGGGATTAAATGCGGCTGGAAAGGCAGCAACCGAAATGACATGGGCTCAGCGTTTATCTGAGAAGAGCAAGATATTAGGCTTCTTAATAACTAACCTTCAGAATTTACGAGGTGCAATAAAACAGATTATAACTTCACGAATAACGCTTGATAAGACAGCTTTAGCAGCAAGTAAGGCAGAGTTCTTAATGGCTGTTCGTGCAGGTGAGGCAAGTAAGGCTATGGGAGCTCTTGGTTCAGGCACAACGACCGTTATTTCCGGATTAAGTGGATTAATTGGTCCTGCTGTTGCAGTAGTTGCTACACTTGGAATCCTATATTTAATGCTTACAAAGGATGGTAAAGAACTTAAAGCCTTAGAAGAAAAAGGTAAAAATCTGAAGGACGCTCTAAGTCATACTAAAGAGGCTATCGGTGAAGTAAGTAAGGCTTCTGAAAAGCTAGAGGCATCTAAGAAAACTCTTCATAGCTTAACCGAAGGTACAGTAGAGTGGAAACAAGCACTATTAGAAGTTAATCAGCAAGTGCTAGACCTAATAGATAAATACCCACTATTACAGAAGTATTTAACTAATAAAAATGGTGAATTAGGAATATCAGAGAAAGGTTTTAAAGTTTTAGGTAAAGACCTTTCAAGAACAGCTGACTTTCAACAAACTCAAGTAGCGAAGAATAACCTTGCGACTCAACGTAAGAAGTTTGATATAGAAAAAGAAAAATACTATCAAACTATGCTACCCGGGACTGGTGAAGAAGTTGCTATTAAAAAGGCTGCTGGCAAGGGATTCTATAAGTCAACCTCTAATAAAAAGGGCAGAGAACTATGGGAAAAGTTTAAGGAAGACAATGATATAAAAGGGTCAAATCTTTCTGATGAAGAATTTAATAAATTAGTTCGTGAACGTAGGAAGGTAGAGGAGGCTGAGCAGAATCTAAAAGCCTCATACGACAATTATCTAATTTCACAGTCAGGAGCTATAAAAGACTCTGACAAACAATTTATCACTAACTATCGAAAATTAGAAAAGGAAAAGACTGGCAGAAAGTCTGGTACTGATGAATATGCGGATAAGGGAAAGAATGACTTAGTTAAAGAATACGCTGAGCTAATGAATCTAAACCAAAAAGCCGTTCTAGAAAAGCTAGAAAGCAAAGAACTAACAAAGGACGATTTACGTGACGCTCTTGCTGAGAACTACGATTTAGAACAATCTAAAAAGCACGTAGAGGACTATCAGTCAAAATATAATAAAGCTATAACCCAAGTCGGGAAAGATGATAAAGATACCTTAAGCAGGTTATTGTCAGGCAAAGGACTAACCGATGAAGATATTAAAAGAATTGGCAATGTAGAAGAGTATTTCAAAAAGTTAGGAGTATCAGCTAGTGATTTAGGAATCGACCTTCAAAAGTTACAGAACCAATTCGACAACACTAAAAAAATGTCAGCTAATGCACTAAAGCCATTAGAAGACTATAATAAAGCTATCTCTGGCATGGTATCAGAGTTACTTTATCAAGCTCAAAGCAAGAAGGCTGGACTAAGTGCAGAGGCTAAGAAAAAGCTAGTAGACAATATTACTGGAGTTGAAAATAGAAGTGATAAGGGAGAAGCCTTCACTAAAATTATTTATGACTTATATGGTCAAGCTAAAGACTCCAAGACTACAAAAGCTTTAAATAAATTAGTAGAGGACTTAGATACAACAAACTCTCAAAGCGTTTTAGAGTTTGCAAACGGTATAGAGAAACTTGGTCTAAACATGGATATGACTAAGGAGCATTTCCTAGAGTTAGTAGAGGTATTAGACAAAGTAGACCCTAAAGCCTTAACAGAAAAGGCTAATACTGTATCAGGTCTTATATCCGACCTTGAAAAGAGAGATGGTACAAACCGTAGCTTTACTCAAGAACAGTACAGCCAAATTCTTGAGAATAGTGGTGGTCAAATATCAGCCGATGACTTCTTCTATGACGGTTTTAACTACCAATTCTTAGGAGACAACTTTGCCGATGTATCTTCTATCTTAAGAGAGCAGTTAGCTATCCAGTATCAGATACAATTAAACACTGCTCAGAAGCAGGTTGAACGTGGTGAAAAGATAGATAAACTATACAATGACGATAAGAAAAAGTATGGCAAAGATACTTTCGCACAAAGAGCCGAAAAGATAATGGCAGGAGATATTAGTAAAGAGAGCATTACAGCTAGTGATAGTACATGGTTAAGACAGATGGGTCAAGACATGAATATTGGCAATATGAAGAATCTGTCTAACATGGGTATCTACAATAAGATACAGGAAATGCTAAAAACTAATTACGGTTCTCAAGGTGCTGCCTTCTCTGAAAACAAGGCAAACTATAAACAAATTCAAAAGATGGCAGGTCAAGGTACTCTTGGACTTAGAGGCGTTAATGGTATGTATAATTCTACGTATAGTAGAATACAGCCACAGGAGTATGGTAAAGGTGTTGACGCTGATAACGTGGTACAAGCTGTACGTAACGGTAACAAGAAAATTGGCGATAAGCAGATTAGTCAAGAAGATATAGATGCTGCGAAGGACTATGACGCTGCTTTAGAAACTGTCATTAAAAAGAATGGTATTCTAAAGTCAGAGATAGACGCAACAAAGGCTTCTCTAAAAGAACAAAGAGGTGCTTTAAACGATACTGATGTTGAACTAGAGAGAATTGCAGTATCAATACTAGAGGCGAATAAGAAGTTCCAAGAGATGCAACAAGCTCTTGGTAGTAGCTTTGATAACTTAGATAAGCTTGAAGCAGGTAGTTCTGAGTATGTAGATACGCTCAACAAAATGGCAAAGGCTGCTAGTGACTTCTTTGGAACGAACATTAGTGCTGACTTTGTTAATCAGAACCTAGACTTATTCAGACAGCTGATAGATGGTGGAGATGAAGCTGGAGCCGCTCTTGATACTCTAAGAGAAAAGATTTCTATTGATTTAGCAAGTTCTCTTACTGACCTTAATGCCATAACAGATGATGGTATTACTAAGGCTGAGGCGTTACAGAATATTATCGACACTATCAATGGTATGAATATTCAGATTGGTGGTAGTGCAGACTTTAGTAAGATTCATGCTCAGTTAAGTACCTTACTAGGAAGTGCAGACAAAGCCGACCAGTTCATTAAGAGCATGGGTTATTCACTAAAGTCTAGCGTTGGTATGAAGTCTGTTAGTTTCAAAGTACCAAGCAAAGTTGGACATACAAAGAGTGGATTTCCAACCTTGGACTTTAAAAATCAAACCTTTGATATTCCTGAGGTAACTTGGACAGCTACAAAGACAGATCCAAGTGCACCTACCCTATCACACGGTTACTCCGGAGGTGGAGGTCGTGGAGGTGGCGGCGGTGGTCGTGGTCGTGGAGGTGGCGGCGGTGGTCACGGTGGCGGAGGTGGCTCTGCTAAAGAACAAGAGCCGTGGGAAGCTAAATACGACTGGCTATATAACCTCGTACGCAAGACCAACAAAGAAATCCGTGCTAGAAACCGATTAGAGTGGGAATATAAAAAGATATTAGAACTTGAAGGCAAACAACTTGGTGACGCACTACGTAATAGAGAGTTACAAGGAGCTTCATTAAGAAAACAACTTGGCTACTACCAAGAGCAAAACGTAAAACGTAAGCAAGAAGCGGGACAGATAATGTCTAAATACTCTGACCTTCAAGGATACGCTAGTTTAAACAGTGAAGGCTATGTCCAAATAGACTGGAACGCTATTATGGCTTTATCAGGTCGAAGTGGCAATAATGAACAAGGAAAGCGTATCGACGAATATATCAAAGAGCTAGAAGAAATTCAGAGCAAGATAGAGGCTACTGAAGACCAGCTTATGAATATCGAAGACCAGCTTTACGCACTAGAACAGCTTGGTCGAGGAGATGCAAAGAGCTTAGAGGATAGAGTAATTGCTTCAATAGTAGCTCTAAGAGAAAAAGCCATCACTAAGATGCAAAACATCAATGACTCTATCAATGATGGAAATGACAAACTACTTGCAAAGATACAAGAGGGCTTAACAGAGTATCGTAATAACAGAGAGCAAGATAAACAGCTTAAGGAGATTCAAAAATCTGAGGGCAAGATAGCCTTAATGAAAACAGATACCTCAGGCGTAAATCAGCTTGATATACTATCTGCTCAAAAAGACCTTGATGATGCTAGACAAAGTTATACAGACAGTTTAATCGACAAGTCTATTGATGAAATGACTAAGCAGAACAGTCTAGCTGCTGAACAAAGACAATACCAAATCGACCTAATGACTGCTCAATTAGAGTGGGATAGAGAGAATGGTACAATAGCTAGAGAGGCAGCTGAAATCATGACCGAAGCTATTCGTACTGACAATCCTAAGACAATGACAGATATGCTAAAGGAAACAGAAATCTTCCAAGGCATGGGCGTTATGTCTAAAAAAGAATGGTCAGAGGAACTTAATAAGAGTATTGAAGGTGGTTTTAGCTACTGGATAAGCAATAATACTCTTGGTGGTTCTACTAAGGAAGCTCAGGAAATGACTAAGCGAATGGCAGGCAAAACTATCAACTTTAAAAATGCTCAAGGTACTATGGTAAAAGGTGTCGTTAATGGAGATGGTTCAGTAACAGCTCAAGAAAGTCACGGTAAGCGAACTTATACAAGAGTAATGCAAGGCTTTGACGGTTCTTGGTATCAAGCTGCTGCCGGAACAGACATCGCTAAGGCAGATTATGTTCCACCTGCTCCAAGACCAGTTACAGTATCTTCAAGCAGTTCAAGTACGCCAGCCGTAACACAAGACCTTATACAAGGTATTGCTGAAGCGATTTGGGTATATGGCTCACAGTCTGGTTGGGGAACTGACCCTACTCGTAGCCGTGACCTAACAGCCCGCATTGGAGCAGCAGGCGCTAGACAAGTACAAGACTACATTAATAGAGTAGTTCAGTATAGAGGTGCTCAGAAGAGTTGGTCATCATTACCTAACTACTTCAAGGGTCGCTTTAAGACTGGTGGTTTAGCTGACTTCACAGGACCTGCTTGGCTAGACGGTACAAAGTCTAAGCCTGAAATAGTCTTAAACGCACAGGACACTCAAAACTTCCTAGAGCTGAAGAATATCATGGCAAGTTGGAAAGATGGAGTTAAAGCTCCTAAGGGTGATGTTTACTACGACATCCATATGGAAAACACTATCGACTCTGACTATGATGTTGAACAGATGTGGAAAGAGATGAAAGAGCAAATCAAGAAAGATGCCCAGTATCGTAACGTGAATAACGTAGGATTTGGTAGGAGATAAAATGAGTATAATCAATCAAGACGGGCTAAACGGAAGAGACAACTTCCTAGGCTTTACCTTTAACGGTAAGCATTCTTCCGATTTTAGAATAGTCCGAGTAATAAATGGAGACCGAGACGGGCTAGAGTTATTCTCTAGTCCAATCGACTCAATAATTGGTATAACGGGTCGAGATGGTGGACTTTTCGTCAGGTCTACTAAAGACTCAAGAACTTTTCTTATCAACTTTGCTTTTGACGACCTTCGTGAAGAATCCATACGACAGCTACAAGAGTGGCTGTCCTTGGATAACGAGGGAGACCTAATCTTCGATGAATATCCTTACAAGGCTTATCGTGGGAAAGTGACAGGCTCTCCTGTTATAAACTTTATCGCCTTTGAGGAAGATAGAGTCCGTGAAGTGGGTACTAAAGGAAGCTTAGATGATAGATTATCTGGCGACTATGACGTGACTGAAGTTCCGGAGAAACATTGTCGAGTTTATAAGGGAGAAGGTAGTGTCCAATTCACTTGCTACAATCCAACGGCAAAAAGTGTTCATTTAACTAATGAAGATTTTAATGATAAAAATAAACAGCTATGGATACAAACGAGTGGTATTTTAAAATATCAAAAAGATAGTCCAACAGACAGTTCGCTATGCTTCTCCGACCTTAATAAAATCAGCAACGCTGACGGTGCGAACAATGGCAACATCAGAATATATAACGGTGGTCAAAAGCCAACGCCAATGAAATTTTTATTGAGATTGACAAAATCGACGACAGCAACAAAAGATAATATCATGTCCTTAAAGCTAGTGAAAAACGGTGTGCCAACACCTTATGAAGCTATGTATATTAATCTAGGAATGTTGAAAGAGCATTTAACAGAGGATGAGGAGTATTTCCTTATTGACACCCAATTACATCTAATATTGGGCATAGATAAAATAAAGGGCGATGATAAAAAAATTACATATAGAGAGAAAGGAAAAATTTGTAATTACGCTTTGGTTGCTGGAGATTTTTTCAACATACCTAAGCAGGAGTTAGATGATGAATGGAGTATCGTGATTGACGGAGCAAGACCAAATGCGTCGCCTTACTATCATTCAGGAGTATGTATATGGTACGATTATTTGTACTATTAGGGAGTTATTATGGAGAAACAAATAGACAAATATGAAATATCTATTTGGGAAGATGTGGCAGATAGTAATATCAATGCTTCATCTTTCATTGAAAGAAAAATAGCTACAATAGGTGGGGACTCAATGGACTCACCTGTTAAGGCTTTCAATCCCGTTTTAACGGAAAATATCAATGGGCAAAGAACGCTTACATTCCAAATAGCGAGGAAATATCGCAATGAGGAAGGTGAGTTAGTTTCTAACCCATTTTTAGGTTTATTGGTTGCTGAGCGTAAAATAAAGTTACGTGATGGTGCAGCCTATGACCTAACTGAGAATGGTGCTTATAGTGCCGAAAAAGCTAAGAGTGAAGATACAGACGAAAGATGGAAAGACTTTCTTATTAAGAATGTTACTGAGGATAAACTATCTTACATAAACACTTATGTTTGTCAAGAACTTCACGTAACAGAACTTGGTAAGAATGGATATGGTGTTGTATTAAACACTGAGCTAGAAAATAACTACGGAACACTGAAAGACCTAGCATCTAAGGTTCTAGTAGGTAGTGGCTGGAAAGTTATTTGTGAGAATCCACCTGAAGAAAAGACTGAGCAATTATTTGCCCTAAGAATGACTCGTGAGGTAACAGTGCGACCTTCATTCGGTGGACCGTCTGAAACGATGCCTGCCAATACTGTCCTTTACTTCTTCTATTCAGATGTAGAGCCTTATGAATCAAAATGGATTATTAAGATAGGTGCTAAAACGCCTCAAGTGCTAATCAAAAAGGGTGGAATCTTTACCCTAGACGATTGTGGTGACAACCATACTATTGTTAATGATGACTATAGATATAGCTATATCCTTGAAGAAGATTACAGTGGCGTTATCGTGTATCCAGTAGGTTCACCTTTAGACCCATCTCATGCAGGGGCTGCGATACAAGGTAAAAAGCTAGTAGAGTCAGACTATTCTCACTATGAGCCAATAGCTAAAAAATATGTAACAGACTATATAGAGAAAGGAACAGGAGAAGCCGTTTACGGATATAAGGAAACAGAGTATGTAACGACTGATATAGTAAAAAATTATCTTGCTAACCCTACTAACTTTACTAGCCATGTAGGTTGGGGTCCAACGAATACTCTTCAGTTCAGGACTTTCCCAGTGTTAGAACCTACTGACCCTAATTGGAATCCTGTAAACTACATGGTGCTTCCTCAAGTTACTCAGCCTACTTTCTATTACAATGAAGGTGCAGTAACACAAAAGATGAGATTAGTTAAGGATAATCTTTATGTTATCCGAATGAAGCTAAGAAAAGTTAATACAGCTGCGACTAAAGCTACTACTACTAGTATATCATTAGACACTCATTCTAATACACTTGGCTTATCTGTCGATGTCTGCACTTATAATAGACCATCGGCTCCAGTGTCATTAATAGGTGGAGCAATACCAGTGAGATTCCCTGCTTCAACTTCTAGTGATATGTCCAAGTATGGTTTCCCTCTAGCTGGAACACGAACTCCTTTTGATGGAACTCTAAGAGAATTCAAGAGTGATGAAGAGCAGTATATTTATGCTTATGTAAAAGCAACAAAAACGACAGCTTCTGTGGGTGAAGATGTGTACTTCATTCTAAACTCTAATGCTAAGGATACAAACTATCTATGGCATATATCTGATATTCAGTTCTTTGACTATAAAGAATACACAGATAGCAAAAATGTTAAGAAAGTGCTGTTCCTCTACGACACACCTGAGGGAAAGGCTATTGAGAATCAGTTCTTTTACACGGTAGATAGAACCTCATCAGTGGACAGAATAATAATGAAATCTTCTGACCCTAACCTATATACGGTAGTAAAACGACCTAACTATGAAGCAGTAAGGCATATAGAGATTGGTAAAAGTAACTATTTCAATAACATTAGTTCCTTAGCTGAACTATTTGAGGTATGGGTTCGTTTCAGAGTTAAACACGATAAAAGTGGCAACACTCTGCTAGATGAAAAAGGAGAGCCAATAAAAGAGGTTATTTTCTCAAGATTCTCTCCATTAGATGAGTATAACTGGGCAGGTTTTAAGTATGAGCAGAACCTAAACAGTATTCAAAGAACGACTGTTTCAGATGCCATTTCGACTAAGATAGTAGTAGAAGATAATGAGAATGAGTTTGCTACTAATGGTATCTGTTCTATAAGAAGAGCAATTGATAATCTAAGTGGTGAAAATACTATCTATAATTTTGACTACTATATCAACATGGGTCTATTAGATAGTACACAAATGTTAGCTGACTTTTACGGTTTAACAGATGATAACCTAGCCTATTACTATAAAATGGGCAAAATCAACAAGGTTCTTTTACCTCTATCAGATAAAATACAAGCTACTCTAGGTGCTTTAAAAACAGCTGAAGAGAACTATAACTATTGCAGTATTGCTATCCAAGACGGTGGTGTAGCTTTAGAAAATGCAATGAAGATTTATGAGGATTATAGGCGATTAGGTCTACCTCGTACTGAAGATAAACTGATTGCTGCTAATGTAGTTCGTGCCAAGATACTTAACTTTGAGGTAATGAAAGATAAGTATAAAGGTCAGGTTAAGGAATATCAGGAGCTATTGTTTGGTGTAGGTCAGACAAAAGAAGCTTACTTCTACAAAGGTTTTTGGTCTAAAGACAATCCTTATCCAAAGGGTTCAATCGTTCATTATGAAGATAAGATTTATAGAGCTACTGCCGGACATACTAGAAACGAAGAGCTATTTAGTGCTACTGGAACACTAGAGGCAGGATGGGAACATACATCGTCTATCAACATTTTCGGATTAGTAGAACAACAAAAGATTCTAATAGATTTTAAAAAGGCTCTTGAACTAAAACTATATCGTAAGTATTATAGATATATACAAGAGGGTATATGGCAAGGTCAACAGTATATAGACGACAATGAATATTACTTAGACGGTTATAAGGTTGCTAATCAATCAGCGTATCCTCAAGTTAATTATCAGATAGATGTAGCTGATATATCAATGACTGAGGGAAACAGTGGTTATACATTCAAGCTTGGTCAAAAGACATATATTGAAGATACAGACTTTTTCGGTTGGGTATATCTAAAGCCAAATGGTGAAGCTAATGGTAGCGTTAGAACGCCTTTTAAGAAAGAGGTTGTTGTTACAAGCTATACTCGTAACTTCGACAATCCTGCTGAAAACCAAATAGAGATACAGACTTATAAGAATCAATGGGAAGATTTATTCTCTCACATCACTGCTACTACTCAATCACTGCAATATGCTTCAGGTGGTTATAATAGGGCAGCAAGCGTTGTTCAGCCTAATGGTGAGATTAAAATGTCCTCACTACAACAAGCGTTTGAGAATAATGCGTTTGTACTAGGTAACGCTAAGAATCAAGGCGTAACTTGGGATAGTGGAGATGGTATTAACATCGTAGATAGCACAAATACAAACTCTAGGGTAAAGATTACCTCATATGGAATCATGCTTTCGACTGATGGAGGAAAGACTTGGACTACTGGTATTACTGGTAGAGGTATTAATACTTCTCATCTGTTAGCGGGTCAGCTAGATGTTAGCAAGATTAACTTAATAGGTGGAAGTGCAAATCCAGCTTTCACTTGGGACACTCACGGTATTAGTGCATACTTACCGGATGCTGAAACTGCTGGACTAGGCGATAATGGTCAGGTATATGTACGCTATAATAACTTAGGTCTATATGGTACTCTACAAGGTGCAGCAATAGATAGAGCGTTATATAACTTAGGTGAAAATGCAACGATAGAGCAAAAAATAAAAGCCATTAATCCATATACAAGTTTTATGCTTACTTGGAATGGACTAACAATACGTAACCAAGGTGGAGCGACTTCTTTAACACCAAAGGGCGGCTTAGAGGTATTCAACCCTGATTGGCACTTTGAAAAACTGTTTATAGACAATTATCTATACAACCTAGACCCTGACGCTAAGAGATATAAAGGCTACTTAACGCCAGATAAGAAAGCTGAGGGTGACTTAATACCAGTCGTATCAGTTGGTAAGTTTTATGACGGAGACCCAAATACAGCTTACTATGGATTACGCCTAAGAAATGAACGAGGAGAGGTTACTGTAACGACAGATAACCAAGGCAACCTAAAACTACTAAATCAGTTACAGGTAGGAAGCAAGACTCCAGTTACAATCGGTGGCAAGAAGATTTATCGTTACGCTGGTATCAATGGACTTGATAACGGAAACGCTGTCGAATCTATTTCGTTCTACGCAGGATATGCTCCTACGAAAGATTCAACTAAGCCGGCTGATTATGAACCCGCTCCTTTCAAGGTATATAACAGTGGTCGTTTGGTAGCTACTCAGGCAGAAGTCACAGGTACTATTAAGGCATTAGAGGGTGCGTTCTTAGGGAAGATTACTGTAGGTGCAAATGGAGAAGCAGGCATAGACGGCTCAAGCAATGCTCCTTATGCTTTTTGGTCAGGTGGAGCGACAAACCCTTCTTTCTACGTAACTCCATCAGGTTCTATGTATGGACAAGATGTTCGTATTACTGGTAATAGTAGAATAGAGGGTGAGATTATAGCGAAGAGTGGTCGTATCGAACGGCTGAACTTAGATAGTAATAGCTATATCGGCAGTCCTAATACTACAAGTCCGTTTGAACTATTCTTAAATATCAATAATAGGGCTTATGGCGTCAATACTCTAGGTGAATACTTTGGTCAGTTAGCTGCAATATCAAAGAATCCTTTATGGACTAGTGATAGAGGAGAATACGAATCTCCAAGTCAGTACAATATCGTTATTGGCAAAAGAGATGGAAAATCAGAGATATTCGCTATATACAATCCTACAACAGTTTCTCAATCACAAGCTGTATTTTCTGTAGATTTAAAAGGTACGGTACATATCGCAGGTAATTTACACGCTAAAGATAATCTACTATTGAGTGGAAAAATTATTAGCAATAATATGGTGATAGATGGTGATAAGGGAGATATTCACGTAGGTAATAGCTGGTCTATTAACAGTGATGGTACGGCTAACTTCAATAATGTCAATATCAGAGGTCACTTAAAAGCAGTGAATTTCGGCTATGATTACTTATCGGCAGTTGGTGGAGAATTAGTAATTAGTCCTACCATCGTTTTAGAAAAGGAAATAACAGCAGGCAATCACACTGTAAACGGACAAAGCCTATATGGTGTAGTCCTAACAGACTGGCAAGATGAAGTCGGAAAACCAGCTTCTCACGGTCACGGACTATGGAATCGAGTAGATAAATGTGTCATTAACTTAGAGAAGAATAGTCAAGAAATAGAGGGAAGTGTGATTCACGCCCCTGACTTAGAAGAAAATACTTTCTTCTTAGAGCTACCTACAACTGTTCAATCAATGCCTAAAGGAACTTTTATCATTAGTAAGAGTGAGAACATAAATACTCTATCACTACGAAGCAAAAGCCCGTACGGTCCAAACATAGTAATGAGAGGACCTTCAGTACCTTCACAAAACAATCAAGATGTAGTTATCGGATACTTAGACCCAGCGTTAATGAATAGTACAATCATCAGTTACTTTGGAGATGAGCTAAAGGCTAGAAAGTCATATGGTTTAGTTGCTGACAATGCTTTCTTAACAGGCAAACTGTACATGCCATCAGCAGGTATTACTAATGAAGTAGGCACTAACAACCATATCGACACTATGGTTTGGGAAGAGGCGTCAGAGATTGCAGAACAAGACGATAGAAATGTTCGTTTTTGGGCAGGTGCTACACCAGAGAAACGCCAGTCTGCACCTTTAATCATTACTCAAGGTGGTGAATTATACGCTCAAAAGGGTGTATTCAAAGGTCAAATCATTGCAAAAGATAGTACATTTTCAGGTTCGTTAATAGCTTCAGGTGTAACTCTTGGATATGAAGGAGATACAAATCCACTTGATGACCCACATAGACACTTCTACTTCCGTTGGGATGAGAATTTACATCAACAAGCTACTGATGATGGGGACGATATTATCCCTAAGAACTATATTGCTGATATTAACCGAGAAGGACTACATCTATGGAGAGGTTTCAATATCTTCTCTAAGACACTAGGCGGTAAGTATCAAGGCACACAAAGCAATATCTACTACCCTGAAATAAACGACCCATTCCCTGCTGTTACCTATATTGACACAGACTCTAGGATGGTTGCAGTAGGTTTACAAGCTTTATCCGTATCAGATAACAATTCTGTACAAAGTATATCTATTAGACAAAATAGTATTTCGTTTGCAGAGTATCAGAAAGAGGGCAATTTTACAGTAATAGCAGACGCCCATAAAGATAATCAGCTAGGAAATATTTCCCTAGCCAATAGTAACTTACAGATAAAAACTGCTAATAAACTTGTTGTAAGTGGAAATGGGAATAATGAAGTAGGCTTAGAAGTAAATCCTCAAGGTGAAAGAGAAGTAAAAGCTGGCAACTTAACAAGAATAACTATTGGTGGTTCACTAGCAATAGGTGAAAAAATAGTAATCAAGCAATTAGCCGATGGCATAGCTTATAACTATATAGGAGACTAATATGAAACAAGGTATTTTTACAAAACAATTTGACTATCACGGAACTCCCGTAGAAGCCTTTATTCGTTGGGAGACAAACAGAGACAAGCACACTACCTTGATTAGAGGAGAGATGGGGTTCCAAGCCCCATCTTCCGAAAACTCAGGGGGAGGACAAGTTGGGCATACAAGTGGTCCAGTAGCTGAAGAAACTATTGTAGTGGGTTTCCAATGCGAGGGTGATATACAACAGATTCCTATTATTAGCAATAGAGATATTGGTGGAAACCTTTATAAGTCAGAACCTTTTGAAATAACGAGAGAAACTGATGTTATTCAAGAACGAGCTTCTTTTCAAGCTAATTTTTATGAAGGTGGACACTCAATCACTGAGATAGCAGGAACATTCCCACTAGACAAACTCTCTTCTAAGATTGGAACACCACAAAACCTTGATTGGTACGACGGAACTAATTTTTCTCGTAATGGAAGCAAGAAGAAGAGTCCACACGATAAAGAACAAGCTTTTGAGTGGATTTGGGAGCCGGCAGAAGATGGTATTAATAATCCCGTTGTCGGCTATGAAATAGGATATAGAGAAAAACAGTATACCACTTGGTCAGAAGACTATGCAATCCCTATAATGGTAGAAGATAGAGGATGGGAAAGAGATGGCGACCACTACTATGCTTGGATAAGTGCTGCTAAAATAGGACAAGGTACGCAAATTCAGTTTTGGGTACGAGCAAAGGGAGCAGATGGCACTGTTTCGGACAAAGTTTATTCTCAACCAAAGCTCTTTGGAACGCTATACACTCATCAACAAAAGGCAATTGCTCCACAAGTAATGGAGTCTTTACTCCATCAAGAATTTTATACACCACGACAATATCAGTTTGGGGTTGAATGTATAATTGATGATTCTACTCTTTTAGATGAACAAGGTAATCATATTGTGCATATTGAGTGTGAGTTTAATGGTAAAAAGATTCGTAAGCAGATTTCCATCCCTAATAAGGAAGCTAATTTTTGGACGGGTAATCCGTTTAGAAGTATATATGTTGGTTTTACCAATGAGGACTTTGGCTTGCTACCAAAAGAGATGGTAGGTCCTCCACAAAAACCTGTTATTACAGTAGATACAGGATACTATGCAAAGTCAGCAGAAGCGTATTTAGTCATCGGAAAGAATCTTACTGGAGGTAGTTTACTATTGTCACCAGAAAAAGGTTTAATTCTTGAACTACCTAAAATTGACGATGAATATGACTTAGTAGGATTTACAGCTAAAATTGAAGTTTTTGCAAGGGGTGCAGATGGTCCAGTGCCACTACTAGAGTTTGAGGCAGACCCAACCGATGAATTAAGATTAGAAATACGATACAAATTCTTCAATCAGCTTCTTATTGGAAAAACTAAACCTGCCGACGCTACCCCTATACAGCACAGAATCTTTGCTAGAGTATCCCTTGATTGGATGAATAATGATATAGAATACGAAAAGGACTTCACCACTTCTTTCCAATCAATTACAAGTGTCTTTATGTTAGATGGTGGAGAAAACTCCTATTTCTATTATTCAGAGGACGATTTGCCAGTATTGCGTAATAACTTAGCGATTAAGCTTAACATGATAGAACGCTATGATAACAATTCTCAAAACTTGTTAGAGCTAGTAGTCAATAAATCCAATGGCGAAAAGATTCCTATGCAGTTCTCAAATGTACAACCTTATCAGCTTGTAAATACGATAAGCAAAGCAAGCTTGGGAGAAGATGAAGATACTATTGAGGTGGAATGGAGGTTCTATCAAGTGGACTTGCAGCACTATACTCTAACTAGTTCAGGAAAAGCTTCAGCGTACCCTCAAGAGGACTTTAAGGTAAAGCTTCGTTCTATCACAGAAGCAAAGATTAAAGGCTTAACAGAGGGAGAAGATAAAGAGTTTCTACAGAATAACGATGATGAGAACTCAGCAAAATGGAAAAGTAGAGTAACTTGGCAACAAAGACACAACACTATTTTCTATATCCATAACGCTACAATAGAGATACCAAGTGGTCCATCATTTACCTTCGATGTTAAGAAAATGTTTAGAGCTGATTCGTCTAGTCAAGATATAGGATGTACTTTTGAAAATAAAATAATACTAGAACCATCAGTAAACGGCATGCTACCAAACAGTGGCGGATATAAAGTAGCAGAAGTTCATTTATTTGGCAAGAAGATAGAAAACTGTCCTATGATTGGCACTCTATTAGCACCAAATAAAAAATACATGTTTATCGTTAGAACTGAGTACTCAGAGGTATATCATGCCGGAAGAATCACAAGCGATACTCCTTTATCAGATACTATAAGTGAGGATTATGCTCTATTACCAATACGATACCTGTCCTATGCAGTAAGACCAAATACTTGGTGTGACCCAAAAGACTTGGGAGAAATTACAATAACGAGAGGAGAGAGGTAGTTATGATACTTAACACAAACTTTAACAATATATTAACTACATATCAAGGAAACAAAATAAAAATGGTTACGAAAGCCGTAACAGATAAGACTAGGGGAGCATACGGAGACGTTACATACTATTGTAGCGTCTACGTGTCACCAATTTCATTACTTGATAATGGGCAGTTTCAATATGACGAATCACAGACTTTACTTGTAGAAGAAACCATCCTACCTTCAAGTTTTGCAGGTGATGAGGCTGTCTTAACTTATCGAGTACCTTTTTATAAATTTGATGCGAAGTACGCTTTCCATATTTATACGAAAGACGAAAGAGGAAATAGTCAGCCACAAAAGACGGTTGAGTGTATCGGTATTTGCAATGAAAGCTCTAGTGCAAAAGTAATTAAGGGGACTTGGAATAATACAAAGCTAGAAGTAGAGGTAGCTGCAACCCTTGGTCATATAAATCCAAAGAATAAGACTGAATACCATGATTCTTGGACTGCATATATTTCAGCTATTAAAAGCCTATTAGGTGATATATCTTATAAATGGGTATTGTATGTAGGACAATCTGATAAAACTGCAACAAGTGAGACATTAAGTCATGTTATAAAAAAAGATGTTATCACTTTAACCGATGCAACTCAAGACTTGCATAAGACTTATGCAATCACTCACGACACAGCGACAGGCTTAGAACTCAATCCTGAATCAAGCTACTGTATGTATGCAAAGCTAGAGATAGTAGACACACCAATATCGACTACAGAGGATATTACACTAAATAGAGAATGTCCTTGGTCAGAGAAGCTATTGAGCGAAATATTTACTCCACCTTGGACAATACGCAAAGGAACGGTAAGAGCTTTTTCACCTTACAAATGGGAGAATATCAATACTGGTGCTATGGTTGTAAATAAGAGTTCGGCTAGTGCGGATGCTACTTCAACGCTAGCTCTTTACGATACTCATCAGACTACTGGTGGACAAGCTGCGAACACACCTAATATTGGTTTCTTTGATGATAAGCATAATCTGTTAGGTGAAGTTAAAGTCGATGACGGAATTGCAACGATAAAAGCAAAGGGGAACAGTCTCAAGCTTAGCGACAGAGGAATTGAATTAGCTAGAATCAAGCACGATGGCAAGATACGTAAAATTAGAACAGAAAGTTTTCATAGTGACGAGGCAGGAGAAAAAATTGGCTTTTATGATGAAGAAGTTTTAGACCCACAGGTAAAGGCGATGGATTCAACATTGCCTTATATGACTTTTGAAGTTTCTCCAAAACGCTTGGTATTGACTACTCCTTCATACAATGAGGGTATTGGTGATATAGAGAATTCGACAGAAATTCAGATTAATTCTCCTTTTAATAATGAGGGAACTTTCCAAAACGCTGGAGTAATCAAAAACTCAGGTCAGATAAGAAACTCTAAGTATCTTATCAACGAGACAAGTTTCTTAAATAAAATCCCAGAAGACCATCCTGATTTTTACGGTGGGAAGTTTGAGAATAAAGCACCTTTCCTAAACACTGTGGGTATTAAGGCAGAAGGATTGATTAGAGTAGATGAAGGAGCTCAAATAAATATAGAGCAAGGCGGGGGTATTGACTGCCTTCAGTCTTCATTAGACTTGTTCGGTGGTACACTTACTGTCAAAGATGCCAACGAGAATCAGTTTGAAATTCGAAGAATGAGTACCGATACTGGACTTAATATAGCGACTTCTATTTCTAATAGCAATTCCATGAAAAACTTCTTACTATTCTGTGCTGAAATTGATGGAGTTAAGAACATGGGACTGGAAGTTGAAGATGAAAACTACTATCACTTTCAGAATTTAGGACTTCTTAAAAACGCTAGTAATAAGGCATCGGTTCTATTCTCAATGGAAAAAGACCTTGACGGTGTAAACAAAGAGAATCTGCTACATATTGAACTAACAAACCCAAGTGTAGGAAAAATAGGTTATTTACATAATAACAAAGAGTACACCTTTGCAACAGAGGAATATGTACAAAGTTCAGCAATTAAAACAAGAGTAATTGATGGTTGGAATATAATAGAATACCCAAATAAAGTAGTTCAGATGTGGAAGAGGATAAAAAAGGCTGATTGTAGATATGTTAATGGTCCAACAGTATTGGGCAGTTTATATAGATATATTATGTCTAGCAAGTTACCAAATAATTATCTAGCATCTGTTACTGGAGCTATTGCTGACGGTACAGAGGGGTCAGGACATTGGCACTGTGGACAAGGAAGTGGGTTGACAACATCCAATATCGAACTGATTCTCTTCTCTGGTTCTTCTCAAGGCTTAAGTGCTACTTCAATGCCTGCTGAATATCCTACTGTTACAGTGTGGGGTATCGCAAAATAAAATTTGACTTTTCTCCGATTTTATGGTATAATAAAAGAAAAGACAAAAGGAGAAATAAATGATTCTAAAATTTCAAGATATGGTAGCAATCGAAAGCTTTATTCAGCAACACGCCACAGACAAAATGCCAGTATCAGCTGCCTTTAAACTCAATAAGATTCTAAGGGCAATAAGTGGGGATTTGCAGTTCTTTAGAGACAGATATACAACACTACTACAAACTTGTGGAGAAAAGGATGAGAATGGAGAGTTGGTAGTTTTAGAAAATGGAAACTACAAAATCAAGGACGAAGCAACCTTTGAAAAGGGTGTTAAAGAAATTATGGATGAAGAAGTAGTCTATAACGACCTTTCTTGTGTAAAACTTGTCGACTTACAAGACATTCAAATATCCATAGCTGAACTAAGTGCAGTGATGCCAATAATTGAAGAATAAAAAAAAGAAGCCTTTAAGGCTTCTTTTTTTGTTCCCCTATATACATCTTAGCGTGAGTATCTGCAAAATACTTTCCAATACAGATTGCGTCACTTTCATCATCAGTAACGGTTATATTGTGCCATTGTTTCACCAATAGCTGAGAAGATTTTTTCTTATCTGCCCTAGTTCTGCCTCTTACTCCACAATGATGTCGCCAAGTAGAGATTAGGACTGTATTTGGCTTACACTGCATACGACCACATTCCAACATCAACGCTCCCATTAATTGAGCAAGCATTTTGAATGTATTATGTCCAACCATTTCAGCAGAAAAACCATCTCCATGTGCATTGTACTGTACTTCTTCCAATCCTACTTCATCAGGTTGCCAAGCAGAAATCATAGAACTTAGCCAATCGCAAGCATTTACTATTCTTTCAAAAGGCGTTCCATCTCTATTTGTAAAAACTCCGTGAGCAATAAGCGTAGTGTCGTCATAGATAGCATATCCGGTCGTATATGTGGCTTGGTCTAATGCAAGTATACGATATGCTTCTGTCTTTGGTTGTGGCTGTATTACCAAAGTTTTCTTTTTTAAATTAGATACACAAACGGGGCAAATAAACTTTGCCCTCACTTTATTCCAAGGTAGCTCTACAAGATGTCCTTCATTACATCTAAACTGCATTGGTGTATTTAAGTTTGTGTACTTATCTGATTCACAAGTCCAGCCTGCTAATTCACAAGCGACTTGTATATCTTCTAGCTTTATCTTACTCATTAGAAGAGTCCTGAGCCTCCAAAACCTGAGTTTCTATCTTCGCCGATGTCAGCCACAGACTCGACTTGTAGGAATGAGCAAGTAGGAACTTCCTTTAACACTAACTGAGCAAAACGCATGCCCTTTGTAATAGTATAATCTTCTCCATAGATATAGTCAATAACATTGCCTTTCTCGTCAAACTCTATTTTTGTTATTGGAGGATTTGAGTTAGTGATTATAACTCCAATCTCTCCTCTATAATTAGCATCAATGGTGCCGATAGAGTTAGCAATCCTTAAAGGACTCTTTGCTGATAGACCTGAGCGTGGTCGTACTTGCAATTCATAGCCAAGAGGTATAGCCGTCTTAAGTCCGGTTGGTACTATAACAGTCTCCCCCGGTTTTATCGTAATATCCTCTACTGCATATATGTCCATACCAGCGTCGCCAGCGTGAGCATATGTAGGAATCTTGGCGTCCTTGTGACAAAGCTCTATTGGAACTGTGATGATTCTCTTTGCAATTCCTTCAGTTTCCATCACGGCATTTACAAAGATAGTCACAATTTTTGTTAGGTAATCTCTCTTTGCTACATCGAATTGCTTGAACTCTGCCGTATTCTGAATCTGTTCTGCTATATCTTGAACAGATGCTACTAAGTCCTCTGCCTTTAGACCACTACTATTAAGTGACTGCACAAGGGCTAGTTTAGCTGTTTGCTCATTCAAGGTCTTTTCTAGGTTTGATAGTAAAAGTTCAGATACTATCGTAAACTCTGGGTCGTCAAGATATAGAACAGAGAACAGTGCTGCTGTACCGTCATTATCTCCGTCAAAAGATAGCAGATTCATGATGTCCTTAAAGGCTGAGCTATCTTTTAGCAAATCTTCTTTTGCTTGTATGTTTATAACTTCTCCCATACTTACCCCCTATAGCAGATTAGTTCTTCAGCATAAGGTAGAGATTCAATCCACTCACATATCTCATGCCACTCCTTTAACTTATGGTCTTTACGAGCGAAGTAGATATTTCTTAGGGTTGCATAATTAGCTGTCCAAGTTCTTGTCTGAAGCCATCCCTGTGGTAGTAGCTGATTCAATGCTCTCCAATATCTCTTATCGCCAGTTTCGATATACTTACTTCTAAGCATTTCTAAGCCTGCGATAATGTCCTCCCATATATCACTAACTGTGAGTTCATGCATCTCACCATGAGTAATCATAGTTTCTGATACTACCAATGGTAGACTATCCTCATCAATTTCAAAGAAGTCCGGCTGAATGTTGTGTCTCTGAAGAGTGTGCATTGTGCTAGTAGAGTTAGCAACAGTAGCAACCTTATAAGTATCTAGCTCCTTAAATACATAAAGTGGAAGAGTAAAATCACAAGACACAAATATCTGTCTCATGAACTTTGCGTGGTCACTTCCTGCCTTTAGAAGTCTTTGTGCTAGGTCTAGGTCGTTCTCACCGATAGTCGTTTCTGTTGAATCATTCTTGTCCCAGCTTTCAAGAGGATTACGCATACCTCTCATCGCATTTTCAAAGTTGTATACTTTTGTGTGTTCTATTTTCATATTTCGTCTCCCTTAAATCTTTATATATCTATTATACCATAATTTTTAGAAAAAGTCAAATTTTATGGCAATTTTACTGTCTTTTGGTTTTCTTCCATCGCTGCTGCATAGCCCTCTTTAAAGCCTTTTTCGTATTCAGCCTTTAAGTTATTTAGCATGTTCTGTGATACTTCGGGGAAGAAGCTGTTAATGAAAAACTCAAAAGTAAGTTCGGGCTTTTTCAATGGACTTTTCTCTAGCTGTTTTACCATTCTCTTTACGCTTGACAAAGGCACTGTGCTATTAAACACAGTGTCCTTATTTTGTTTTATCGAATATCTATTCATTCTCTATCTCTCCTAATCACACTTTGTCCAGCCACAGCTAGCACATTGAGTACAACCACCTACGTGAGCAATCGGTTCTCCACACTCAGGACAGGTTTCATCTGTATTCTTAACTGGCACAATTGGCTTTACTTTAGCTTGAACTGTTGGCTTCTTAGGTTCAGCCGGCTTATTTCCTATCATTGCTTGAGCTTCGTTATACATTTCCTTAATGACAACACCAATAGCCATAGGGCAACATGCACCTTTGCTCGTATCGTGCTTTGTAACAGTTCTTGCTCTATATGATGGACAAGCTATTGTTGAGTTTAACTGGTCGATAATCATTTCAAACGGTATCCCACCTCTAGCTGCTAAGGAAACCATTCTTGATAGTCCTACCATGAATGAGTTACAGCCTCCAGTCGAACCCTTACTTAAGAACAATTCTCTAAATTCTCCACTATCTCTATCAAAGAAAGCTTCACAATGAATAGTTCCACAACCACTCATAATTCTTCTCTTTAGACCAATAAGATTATCTGAAGCTTCAATAACTTCTCCTCTCTTTAGTCCTTCTTCTTGCTCTTCTTTCTTATCAGGGTTTGTCATTAGAATACCAGCTCTACGACAACCTTCTCTAAAGACAGTTACTCCCTTTAAACCTCTCTTCCAAGCCTGCATATAAATATTAAACACGTCATCTACTGTTGCCTCATTAGGAAGATTTATTGTAGAACTTATGCTTGCGTCTATATGACCTTGAAGAGCCGACTGCATTGCTATACGCTCATTGTAGTTTAGTTCGTGAGCAGATACGAAATAGTCTGGTAAGTTCGCATCATCCGTTAAACCATTATCTTCCATATACTCTTGAACGATAGGAGTATAAACCTTGTAGTAAACGTCTTCTCCATGCAGAGATTCTGTTTTTCTTGTGTATGAAAAGGCGAAAACGGGTTCGATACCTCCACTTACTTGGAACATTGTACTGATGCTTCCCGTCGGTGCACAAGTTAGAAGCTGTGAGTTCCTGATTCCATACTTCTCTAGTTTAAGTGCAAGGTCACGAGTTAGGTGTCTGTGCATAAAATCTGAAGTTACGGTCTTATGATAGTCATAAGCAGGGAACGCTCCATACTTCTTTGCTAAGTCGATAGAAGCCTCAATAGCATTAAGTGCCATAATATCGCCTACTATATCACAGAAATCAATAGCATCATCAGAGCCATAGCGTATACCCATCTTAATAAGGCAATCTGCCAATCCAAAGATTCCAAGACCTATTTGACGCCAATCACGAACGCTATCTCTTTGAACCTGTAATGGATGTAGTGGAAGTCCCTCATCAAGAACTTCGTTTAGAGCTACAACGGCAATTTGAACAGCTTCTGCAAACTCCTCTTCTAAGAATTCTCCATCTTCCACGAACTCTGCTAGATTAATTGAGCCTAAAAGACAACTACCACCAGCTGGAAGAGGTTCTTCTGCACAAGGGTTAACCGATGCGAACTCAAAGTCGTCATATGTGTTTAGCATATTTCTCTGCTTGATGTTGTCCCAAAATAGAAGCCCCGGCTCTCCCATATCCCAGTTCATGTGGCAAAGTTTCAAGAATAGCTCTCTTGCTTTAACTACCTTTGTGATAGTTTCTCCTGTAGTTTCTCTAGTAAAGGAAAGTGTATAATCTCTATCTTCCTCTACCGCTCTCATGAAGTCATCTGTAATACGGATAGAGATATTAGCCTTAGTTACCTTGTCGAGGTCTTCTTTAATCCCTATAAAGTCCTCTACATCAGGGTGTGAAATAGGAATAGAAATCATTAATGCCCCTCTACGACCAGACTGTCCAATTAGTCCAGTAGTTAGAGAATACAAGTCCATAAAGCTTACTGCTCCTGATGAAGTTTTAGCTGCGTTATTTACAGTCGCTCCATTCGGTGCTAGTTTACCAATATCTATGCCACAGCCTCCTCCATATGAGAAAGTTCTTGCAAGTCCTTTAGCTGTATCGAAAATAGATTCAAGGTTATCTTCAGGTGATGGAAGAACATAACAGTTTGAATAAGTGATTTTCTTGCCATCTGCTGTTCCTCTATTACTTAGGATTCTACCACCAAAAAGAAATTTCTTTTCCCTAATCAGTCTACCCACATCTTTATTGCCACCCGATACTCTCTCTATCCAAGCATCAAAGCTCTCACCCTCTAGTCGATACTTATTATTAAAAATATCAATCGACAACTGATTATCGTTTAGCCACTGTTCTACTGTTTTCATTAATCCTCCTTCTTATCACACCATTTGCAATATCCATCTTCAAAGTCATGTTCGCACATATCTTGCAATGACTTTAATTCTTTCATTGTTTCTTGAATACTATCTATCAAGATAAACACTTTCGGGTCGTATGATTGCGTCAAATGCTTCTTGCATTCTGCGACTTTCTTTTTTATCTCTAACTTTGTCATAAAAGCCTGTATCCTCCCTTTCATTTGCTGTTAATACATGTGGTTCTAACTCTCCATTTTTACCCACAGTATATTGTATATTATAAAGAAGTAAAAATAGGTCAGGGTGTAATTCTTTGATTTCCCTAAACACCCTCTCTTTTTCATAGGTTGGTAAGTAGTGATATAAATACTTGCAATAGATAAAGGGCGTAAAGAAGAAAGTTTTTCGATAACTCACCATAGTTTCAAACTGTGAATTGAGCAAAGCTATTATCTGTTGCTCACAATATTCTAGTTTCATTCCAGCTTTCGGCTTAATATTGATAGCAATATTCTTCTTTGCCAAATGATAAGCTTCAAAGATACATTGCATCATTATTTCCTCAAAGCCATTTCCCCAGCTGTCATCTATGTTATAGGTGATGGACTGTCTAGGGTATTCATCCTTCTCAAACATTTGCCAATCTATTGGATTAGTTATAATTGAGTTTCGGAAATTGAGCGTCTTTGGTAACTCTATCCACTTCAATACCTCTATATCTGTGCTAAGTTCTAAGGGATATTTAAAACCGAACCGAACTCCCTTACGACTTCTCTTTATCAAGTATTCTATTGCATCAGAAAAACCATTTATTTGTTTTAAGTTTTGGTCGTGTATAATAATATTCCAGTTGCTCTTATCATGATTTTTTAGTTGACACTCGAAGCCCGGAAATACAGTCTTCTCGTCGAGACTCAATCTTAGGTGTGTAGCGTTGGTCATCATATGAAAAGCGTTTTCTTGTTCCCTTGAATTTTGATAAAATCTCACTGCTCCATTATAAGCCGATATGTCTGCGGGACATTGTTCGACCCATGGAGGCAATGGTTCATAGGTTGGACTAATTGCATTACCTCCATACACAACATTTGGGTTAGTCATGATTTCAGTGGGATATTCAAAATCCTCATAGTCTTTACGGATATAAATACGACCATCGAACTCTCTATCATATTTTGTCACCATGGTCACTATATGATTATTATGGGTCTTTTCATAGTAAGACAGTTTCATGAGTTCAAGGTTGAAGACAATTGGCTGTCTCCACCTTGTTAAATCCCAATCTAGTAACTGAATCATTCTACTGACCTCTCTTTAAGTACCAATTCACCATTGTCTTTTACCTCTTCTATTAAGTAGAAGTGGTGCATATTGGCTTCTTTCTTGTACTTCTTCGCCATGAAAGTTTCTCCAATTCTATGACCGTGTACCATAATTTTATTTCCACGAGTGAACATACTCTTTTCCACGACCTTTTTCTTACCATCAGGTCCGACAACACTGACCTGCTTATTATATAGAGGAACAACTCCAAAAGCCTTTACGGTTACTACTCCATCTGTTGTTAAAAGTTTAATCTCACTTTTCGCAATATCCTTATCAATAACGGTTCCAATAATGTTAGTCAATCGGAATATATTGACCGTAGTTCCCTCTTTCGTTTTAAAGCTGTATTCTATATCAGGTACAATCGGTAAATCACAGAATCTTTCGATACCATACTTCTCTAAATCTACATGAGCCAATTCATGTTCGTCTTGATAGAAAGATACTGAATCCATTGACCACTTACTCTCTGTTCCACTAGCATACTTCTCCATGACTTCATCCATTAGCTGCTTATTTATTGCATCCAATAGTTCATTCAAATGCTCTTTGATATAATCTCTGTAAATGGCAACTCTACTATCGTAAGTCTTTTTCCAAGCTGTAACTCCCAATACTGGTACACCACTCATAGTTACTACTAGGTCGGCTAAGTCATTCTTCTGTAAATAACCTAATGCAATTTCATCAACTCTATAATAGTTACCATCAAGAGTTTTTCCTAGCTTCTTCAGATACTTATCAAAGAAGAAAGTTTGTTTTGGAATATCGTATTTACCATCTATCGGTAACAATCCACGAGTTAGGAGCATATTGAGATTACGCATATTTAGTGTTGTCTTTTGGTCGGCAATCGTTCTAATATAATCGTACATTATATCTCTACGCTTACCAAAACTGTCAAACGCTCCACTTTTAATCAGATTGACTATTTGTGGCTTTGTCGTTTTTACTCTGTCCTTAAAATCTTCAAATGAAGTATAAGGTCTATTGGCAATAATCTCTTCTATTAAGTTGTCATTGATATAAGATATTCCCTTTAAACCATATCTTATCTCATTACGACTTGCATCAGGTGTATAGGTATATTTTGAAAGGTTAATATCCGGTCTTAGAACCTGAATACCCTCTTGTTGCATTCTTCCTATCGCACTAGCTATCTTACCATAATCTACTCCTGAAGCCTTATTCTCTTTTAAGTCCTCATCAAGGATAACATCCTCAATAATTTCATCTTCATCGCTATCATATTCAGTATCATAGTCGGCACCACTGTCAACTATTAAGTTGGCTGTATTCCAAAAGATAATAGGATAAAAGTGTGCTAAGTTCATTTCTTGTAAAGCTACGATACTGTAGGACAGCGTGTGTGCCAAATTGAAGCCATACCCACGTTGCGTTGCGACCAACACGTTCCATACATACGAACACAACTTTTTGTCTAAGTTCTTTGCCTCTGCGTTCTCCCAAAACTTCTTCTCAAAAGCTTCATAATCTTTTGGATTCTTTTTCGCTACTGCCTTTCTAAGTTTATCACTTTCTCCAAAACTAAAACCAGCAATCTCAGGATGTCTCATCAGTTGGTATAAGTCCTCTTGATGGGCAGCTATACCGTTTGAGTAATCCAATAGACTATGTAATAATTCCCTTTGATGTTCGTTTAAGCCGTATTCCCTCATCTCTCTATCCCAAGCATTCTTATCTTGGATGAAACGAGCGAACTTTTCTAACGGTCTTTCGGACTTCTTATCTGGTGGCATTAGTCGTATACAAGAGTTTAGGATAGCCAAATCCTCTAATGATTTCGGCTTCGTTAGTGCTATTCCTTGTATACCACTTTCTTTTTCCATTTGGAACAGTGAAGTAATCTCATGATTCCAAACCTTTTCCCACATCTCAGGATTTGTCCTATCAAGATTATAAACCCCAATCGCACTCTCGTAAGTTTCTTTAAGTGTAGACTTCCTTTCAAGGAAACCGTATTCACAAAGGAGTTCGACCGTTGTCTGTATCTTTTGAAGTCCAGCAGTAGCAAGTAGGTCTATCTTAATAAGTGAAACCTCTTCGCACTGATGTAGGTCGTAACAAGTAACTATATCGCCACTTGAAGTTCTCATTATGCCACAGTATTCTTCAATAGGCTTTTCTGTAATAACCACTCCACCTGCGTGAGAGCCGTTTCCACAAACTAAGCCTTCGATTCGCTGAGCTACTTTCCAAAGATTAGGTCTTTTATCCATCTCTGCAACAAAAGCCTTATTTGGAGCTAATCCCTCTGCCTCATCACCATAATAGGATTGTTGCAGAGTTCTCATAATTCCTCTTTCGGACTCTATCAGGCTTGAGATATAACGACCAACATCGACTGGAATGTTCAATGCTCTTGCTGCCGTCAATATCGCACTCTTACTCTTTTCCGTCTTATACGTTGCTACCCTAGTTACCCTATCGACGCCATAAACTTCTTGTAGAGCCTTAATACATTGACCTCTCTTATTGGAAGAAATGTCTATATCTATATCAAGGACACTGGCTCTATCAGGATTGATGAATCTTTCGTGTAATAGAGCAGCCTTTTCACGAGTTGGGTCTATCTGAATGATACCCAAGCCGTATGATACATAAGACGCTCCCGCTGAACCTCTTGATGGACAAACAAATGAATCACCTAAAGTCCAATAAATCTCTATGTAATCAGCTACCATTAAGAAGTATTTTGACCAAGCAACATTTTGCTTTTCACTAGCTGCCTTAATATTCTCTAACTCTTCGGTCAAACGATTACATTTAGACTCAACCTTATAACGAGGAATCTGCATATCTTCCTGACACTTAGCCATGAAGTTAATAAGTCTAGTCGCAAACTGTTGATTAGCTGGCTCTTCACTATCTAAGAAATACTCAAGAAGTGGAATCTGCTCTATTACCGAAACAGCATCTGCACATAGTTCTTGATTAAACATCTCTAGTGGCAAGTAAGGAATCTCTAATGGTTTAAACAAAGAATAATCTTCAATCTTGTAGTAAATCTCATTCGTATTATCTAAACCCTTTTGTATCGTTTCTCTATCAAAGTAGGCACTCATTCGTGTAAAGATTTCTTCTTCACTCATCATATAGGTTGCCTCATAAAAGGCGTCTACTTCTCTATCACCACTTTTACTGCTGAGATAAGCCTTATGGATTGCTCTATCTTCCTTATTAATGTAATGACTGTCCGTAGTAATGATATAAGGAATATTGCGTTCATCCGATAATCTAAGCAATAGCTGATTTACTTTTCTCTGTTCAGACATATCAGCGGGTTGCATTTCAAGATATAGATTATCTTTACCGAACCATTTCTCTGCCCAATCAAGCCAATTGTTTACTTCGTCTATTTTTCCCTCTAGGAGTTTATGAGGTACAAATCCACCAAGACAAGCCGTTGAAATGATTAAGTGTCCTTTATTATCTCCAATTACTTCTTCAATATCCCTAAAATAAGTAGGCACTCTTGTCATAAAGTGCTTAAAGCTATTGCCCCAAGCTTTTTTGGAAATCTGACAAAGTTGCTTATATCCCTCATAATCCTTTGCTAATAAAATGCAGTGATAGAAGTAATCCTCTCCTCTAACATAGTTCTCTTTCGTTAAACCATTACGAGTGAGATAGATTTCGTTTCCTCTGATAAGTTTGAAATCTCTCCATCTCCAGTCATTAGTTTGATTAGCTAGATTAATTTTTCTCTCTTGCTCTCTCTTTTCCTTAATAAAGTTCTCAGCATCAATGAACGACGACAAAGACTCATGGTCTGTTATCGCCACTCCCTTCATTTTCAGTGAAAATGCCTTAAGAATCAGTTCTCGTGGTTTAATAATACAGTCTAAGAGCCTTGTGTTACTAAATTCAGTATGATTGTGTAAGCTAGTATATGACATTAAAATTCTCCTCTCTTTATTATATTATACCACAAATTTGAGAAAAAGTAAAATTTTAGTAAATATATTTTTCTGTTGGTAAAATCTCAAAATCCTCAACAAATATTTGAGGTGATACAATACCGTTAAAGTAATTAACCTTTGCTGTACCGACTAGATTTAGTCGTAAGGTTTGGTTCTCAATAAGGGATTGTACTGTGGCTATATCTTGCCTAAAGAACATGTACTTAACTCCATTGTGAGTAATCTTTACAGTGTCTCCTGTCTTTCCCATTACGGCTATCTGAGACCTGTCTACTACCATATCTTTAACACCAATCATAGCTTCAGGGAAGCCTTTACCCCATCTATGGCTAAACTTATCTAGTTCGAATACTAGGTCGCCAATTTCTTCAGAAGTGCCGTCAAATAGGAAGTCAACCTCATATAAACTAGAATCATCTTCAAGATGGGCAAGCTGTTCGTTGGCATAACTGATTAATCTATCCTTATTTGTTTTCTTAATAGATACACCGAAAGCATTATCATGACCTTGGCAATATTCAAACAGTTTTGATTCTTCCAAGAATTGTTTCAATGGAGCCATATCAATGTTCTCTAGTCCACGAGCCGAGCCTCTTAGTTCGCCTTCCTTATTCTCTCTCAATACAAGAGTTGGCTTATGATAGCGTTTCGTAAGCTGTGTTGCTACCAGTCCATTCATTTCAGGCTGTAGTTCTTCAAAGTCCTTATTAACATCTATGATAATGATTTTATTGGAGTCTAAATCATCTTCAAGAATCTGCTTTTCACAAATATCAGCTATCTTTTCCTCTTGCCTCTTCTGACGAGCCTTAGCGTTTGTACATTCTCTTATAGCTTCTTGTGCTACTGGAACTAAAGAGCCTTTTTCTGCTCCTCTCTTTTGACTTACAACTAATTGCTCTGGTCTATACATTGCAGTGAACATACGAAGTTTTTCATTACGATTACCAACACGACACATTGCGTTGATTAGTGGAGCAACATAGAAAGCAACTCCCATTGGTGTTAGGATTCCTCCAATCTTAAACGACGCCTTTTCACAAAGTCCCATGAAGAATTCGTTTTGTAGCTGAGTTAGTCCAGTATCTAAGATATGTCTGTTCTCATCAGTGGTTAGATTCATCATATCGCTTACAAGTGTTAGAGCTACTTGGTCTATGTATTTATCAGAAATCTCCGTATTTCCGTGTAGTTTCATATCTAAGGCTCTACAGAATTGCCAAGTTACACCTGCACCACTCAGGTCTTTGTTAGGGTAGTTCTCTGACAATTGATTATTTACGATTATCATGTTGTTAGGAGTCTCTTCCTCTATATCTCTTAGGTGGTGGTCAAGGATGAAGAAAGTTACGTAAGGAGCTCCCACGATATATTCATCATCAGAGCTTCCTGCATCCGGTAGAAAGACTACTTCATACTCTTCAAGGTACTTCTCCTTCACAACATCTTCCAATCCGTGTTCCTTATGTTCGTGAATAAAAGGCTCTATTTCCCAAGTTGGATAGCACTCCTGTAAAAACTGTAATAGGATAGCACTTGCATTATAGCCATCACAGTCAGAGTCGACTACGCATAGAGCCCTTTTACCAACAACCTTTTGTATCTCTTCCACAGCTCTATCCATATTTGTTAGTAGGAACGGGTCTGATAGAGCAGATTCTTTACTTGTTAAGAAGTCGTCATAGTTACCACATCCCCTTTCTTTTACTAGGTTTACTCCATATGGAGCCTTTATGTCATATTTTAGTTTAATTTCCATTTACTTTTATCCTCATATCTATTAGTCTATCTAGCGTATCGGGTCTATCAAAGGGACTTTCCTTATCCCTTAATAGAGTGTTTGTCGAATCACATAAGTATGAAAACTGACAATAAGTTGAATATTTCTCACACATTTTATGTATATCGTTATAGTCAAGTCCTTTATCGAAAGCTACAATAATCTCATTGGGTTGACAATATTTCATTAGCAAATGCACTTGCCATCTGTTGATTTTACTACCACAAGCTGATACGACAACATTCTGATTACCATATAAAGTTTGAGCTTGTAGAGCAGACTTTTCACCCTCTGCTATAAACACTCTTCGTTGCTTTCGTATTTCATCCTTTACTAAGTTTAAACCATATAGGTTATAGCCAAGTGGGTGTGAATAAGAGTGTCCCTCTTTGAAGATTGGCTTATACTTACCTTGCTCTATATCTTCGGGGTTTAATGCTCTTCTCCTTACTCCAATAAGTCTACCATTGACATCATAATGTGGTATGATAATGGCGTTCTCTAATTGGTCAAACTTGATTCCATATTTATCCATCGCAGCTATTGAGATTCCATCAGACAGCCATTCATCGGCTTTATAATCTGTAAAAAGCTCTAATACGTGTGGATTCTTTTCTGGTAGAATAACCTCTTCTGTCTTAATCTGAAAATCTCTCAGCTTAATTGGACTATCGAAAGTTTCAGGACTCTCTACACCATCTAAACTAATTTGTGAATTGTTAAGAACAAAATGTAAAATGTCCAAGAAACTGTATTTCTCTACACCTAGTAATTCCCAACGCTTTTTAATTACCTCAAAAATGTCCATACTATGACAATTACTGAAACAATAAAAGCGTTTGCTCTCTACATAATAGCTTAGATTGAAGCCAGCATCTCCCTCATACCTATTATGGCAAATAGTTGGAAACTGCAAGTAGTCTCCCTTATCAAGATATTGAGTTGCTCCTAAAGCTTTCATTAATTGAATTATATCATCTGTAGTTAAGAGTTGACGGATTCTGCTTGATTCTAACATAGTTCCACCTCTCTCAATACCTTTTGAGCCTTTTCTTTTTCTTCCTCTGTAAGCTCATATGCCACTTTGATATATTCGATTTCTAATGGTCTTAACTGTGAGTCTGTTACTAAGAGGTCGGTTCTCCGTAGAGTTCCCAAGTCCATATAAGACCAAATACGAACTTGTGTTATATCTCCACCTCTAACCTTATATATATCAGTGGTAAGATTAGGTATTATACCAAACTGACTAATCATTTCGCCTAATGCTCCTAGTTCATCAGGAGTTGGTCTTGCCATAATACAGCCAACATCACCCTTATTGATAACGGCTCTTGAACCTGCAATAGAGCTTTCACTACGAATGTTTTTATTGTCATCTGCACTAGCGTTTACCTGCGTACTAGACATTACAAAGATGTCAAGTTCGACGGCTAATTGTTTTAACGCATCACTGAACATTAATAGGATTTCATCGTTCCTTAAGTTGACCCCTTTAAATTCAGATAAAAGGGATGGTGAAATGAATATATAATCGTAGAATACATATTTGATTCCAGTCCTTTTAACATTTTCTCTCACTAATTGTTTAATTAATGAGATAGTTGGACTTGGCACTCTTACGATATGCAGATTCTCTTGATAATGCTCTAAAACTATAATCGCCTCTTTGAGTCTTTTCTTTTCATCTTCATCGCACAAGTTCTTCTTTATCTTACTTTCATTAATGCCAGTTAGGTAGGCTAAACACATCTTCTGTATTTCTGCGAAGTTCTGCTCGGTTATGATAATCATAACCTTCTCTGACATGCCATTAGCTTCCCACTGCATAGTTTTTGTGTTAAACCTTACTGGGAAAGCTAATTGAAAGGCGTCCATAGCCGCTGACCTACTCTTACCTACCCCGCTCGCCGCCGACCTTATGTAAAGCGTCCCAAGTAAAGCTCCACTCACTATATGATTAAAGAGATGACCTTGTAGAGGCAAGCCTATTTCAGGGTCTGTCTCAAATGATTCCACTAAATCGGCTAAACCATTAGCGATTGTCCTTACTTCAGAGGTATCATTTAAAACATATTTGCTCTTAATCTTGCTCAAATCCATTTCCACAGTATCAATCAAGTCTTGCACTGAAGAATTGGCAAACTTTTCATCTATCTTAATTTCTACGTCTGTAATTGGAGTGCCAACATATAAGCCAGAGGTATCTATTTTCAAGTCTTTCTCTAAGTCTCGAATAAGATTCTCTTTCTGAAAACGACTATATAAGCCGTCAAAAGAACTTACTGGCACTTCTTGACAATCTACTAACGCTTGTTTTCCATTTCTTGCATTATAAACAGCCGATGCAGTAGGACTTGTAAGTATCCATTGCTCAATCTCATAAGGAGTTAAACTACCTTTTGCCCCATCGGCTAAATTCTCTATTGCCCAAAAAATATATTTATAAATTACCGTATTGAAACTATCTGAGGTAATTTGATACTTGTCGGATTGTAGAAGTAGGCTAGGATTTTTAATAAGTGTTCCTATCACAAGTTGTTCTGTTGCTATTTGTGCCATGCTACTCCTTTCTTATATTACTGGCTCTGCTGTTGGTTTCTTGGTTTTCTTAGGTTTACTCTGAATAATAACCTTGGCAGGAGCTGTTTCCAACTTTTTCTTCATCTCTATCTGCTTTTGCAGACTCTCTTTCTTCTTTTCCTGTTCCACCCAATAGTTACAAGCATCCTCATAAACATATGGAATTAACCCTAAACCGTATTTCGACTCAAAAGTCTTTTTCTCTATAAGGAAAGTCCAACGACAAGCAAAGTAAATGCCTTTCATTGTTTTCCCCTCTCTTACCATATTTTCACATTGCCTTTTTATTTGCTGAAAATTATAAGTGCTACAATGTAAACCATGAGTGATTAAATAGAAAATAAGGTCTAGCCATTCCTCATCAGTTTTATCAGCATAAATATCCATATATTCATCCCAACACCCTTTATGATAATAATAGCCTTTAGACCTTAAAATCCATTCAATGTTTTCAGTTTCGGGATTAAGAGATAGAGGTTTGCCACATACACGACATTTCACTATTTTATTTGTACTCATAATTCCCTTTCTATATTATTAGTTAGCTAACTGCTTCATTTCTTCGACCACTAATTCTAGTAGGTCTGCTTCATTTTCCGTTATAGTCGATAAGCGAGTCGGCTTACCAAAAATCTCAGAAATCTTATCTTGCAATGTCGCCATTTTCTTTTCATCGGCTGATAGTTTTATCCACAGCTCTTTAGATTCCTCTTGTAGCTGTTCAAAGTTTGTATGCTGTATAGTAGGTGGAACATAATTATCCACTACCGAGTCGCTCTGTTCTTGACTTTCTTTTTCAATAGCCTCAGCCACGGCATCCTCTAAACTCTTAAAGCTAAAGTCAATGACTGGTGGAAGATATTTGATTCTTGTTCCTGCCATTACACAAGGACTTCCTTTTGTAATAAGGCGTCTAACTGCGTTGCCCTTTTCGTCATATTGAACATCTACATAAGCAATAATATCCACCAATTTGTATATCAGGGATTGGTATCTCTGAGGAATATCAGGAACTGCTCTTTCTACTGCGTTCTTGTCCTTAGAGTCTGTTCCCTCTGTTTTAGCATGGGCAATAATGATTAGACCATATCCAAGCTGAGTTATGGTTCTGAGACACTTGTCCATTTCCTGCTTAGCACGACTATATCCCTTACCCCACTCAAACTCATCAATACTTGTAACACCTGCTAGGTTGCAGATATGCTCTTCACAAAGTTCTGTTGCAATGGAATAAGTATCTATCGTTACTGTCTTATATTTTTCTTGTACTTCCGGCTTACGAAGCTGTTGAAGAACTAGCTTAAAATCACTCCATCTCTGAATATCAACGCTATATACGCCACTGATAAAGTTTAATCCCTTTTCAAATGAGAGGATTAGATTATCGGACGCAGACGCAGCAAAGGTAGTTTTACCTACCTTTGGCTGTCCGTATATTAGAGTGTATTTACTGCCTAGACTTCTTGAAATCTTCGTTGGTTCTAAGTTTAGTAAATCTATTACCATTTATTCACTCCATTTTGTTATCTATTTGCGTCGATTAATATGCTTCAAACCCTAGATTAGCCTTTGATGGTGCTGTGCTTAGCTGTTCTACATTTCTGCTTTCCTGCTTAGCCTTAGCCTCCTCTAGTCTAGTTAGTCTTGACTGCTTTAGACGGTTGATAATGTCTAGGTTTACAATCTCTACTGCTGATGATGGCTTAGCGTTTACAAGAACAAGCTCTCTGATGTTCTGAGTGATTGTTCTTTCCATTGGCTCACCGATAGCAACCTCTTCAAGAATTGTCTTTTTCTCTGTTGAGAAGTGTAGTTTTACACCAAGACAAATCGGTGTATTAACATCGTATGTTGCCTCAAGTGCTGATACATACTGTGGATTATTAGTCTTAACCTCCACAATTTCAGAGTACTCATTCCATCCTACTAGCAACATCTGAAGTGCAAATACTCCAGTTTCGATACCCTCAGCGTCTACCTCATGCTTCATACCAACGATAACACCCTCTATATCAGCTACTGCTCTTGGGTTCATCTGGTCTTTGCGGATGATGTTTACAAAAGACCCTCTTAGTTCAGGATAAGATACAAGCTTTCCATCTCTGCCATAGAATGCTCTTTCTGTTACTGACGCATTTGTGATTGATACGCAACTTGCGTTCTCTTCACCTGCTGCACTGATAGATACACCATCGTTCATTAGTGTTTCTAGACTTGCAAAAGATGGGTTCTTAGTTCCCTTATTTGTCATTTCCTTTGAGTAGAATCTTACTGGGACAAACATCTCTTTTAGTTCTCCCTTATTGATTTCCTGCACTACCTTAACAACGATAGAGCCTCTAATGACAGTTACTCCATCAGTCGTTACTCTTTCTAGGTCGTTCTCTGCTAGAATACCCTCTACAATAGCATAGTTCTTTAGCTCTAGTTTTCTTTCACTCATTATTTACTACCTTTCCTTTTTATACTTGCGTCTGCTGATTTAACCTTAATTAATTACTCTGCTACTTCTACTGTATCATCAAAATCTCTGCCCTCATCGGTAATGTGTACATATCCGACTGGCTTATCTTCACCCTCAACAGTTCTCTTCTCATATGTTACTAGGTCGCCCCTTGAACCATCCTTTTTAGCCTTAAGTGCTGTCCATACTATCGGACCACAAGCCTTAATTGAAAGCCCTGTTCCCTCGGCGATTGCCTGCATAGTTACTCCATCGCCATTGTCGTTTGCTCTTACGAAGTCAAGAACTGCCTTTGTTTTTTCTGTTAGTTTGTTAGCCATTTGTAAATACTCTCCTTTAAAATTCAATATTTTTCTTTATAATATATTATAACACAGATTTCAATAAAAATCAAATTTTAGAAACATTCAAAATCTGCGATTGAAATTTTATCTTGCGTCAAACATACTTTTGTGATATTTTTCAGTGAAAGATTAGTTGTTGGTTTGCCCTGCACTGAGAATGGAACACATTCAAAATTATCTTCGTCATCTTTATAGGACAGGAATCCTTCTGACATTGGGAAGATTGAAACTATTTCGTCGTCCTCTTTTATCTTAAATAACTGAGACGCTCTCTTTGGTACACGAGTAGCTCTATATAGTTTACCTTTTCTAGTAACACAAGCATATAATTGCTGTGGAGGTAATATGATAATAGAATCACCTTCATCCTTAAAAGTGCAATGACCAGTCTTATCAAAGTAAACCATCTTTTCCACTGTGATATTCTTTTCAACATTTGTTAAGACAGTTTTTCTTCCTCTTTTATGTGTTGATTCAAAGGCACGAATATCTTCTATTATTCTTTCGTCAATCTTTTTCTCGTCACCTAATATCCCATCTAGTTCTTTAACTAAGTCCAATAGTGATTCTCTCTCCTTTATAAACTTGTCTAGTTCCATGGATGCGATACGAGATAAAGTTAGTTTCAATACGGCATCGGCTTGCTCCTCATTAAGATTGAACGCTGCCATTAAAGCTGTTTTAGCCTCACTCTTATCCTTACTGCCCTTAATAAGACCAATTGCATCCTCAATTCTAGCCGCTATAATTAGATAGCCGTCAAGAATCATGATGCGATGTAGAGCCTTTCTCTTGTCATATTCAAATCCTCTACGATATACCACTCTTTGATGATTGATATATGAAAGAAACATTTCTCTGAGTGTAAAACGCTTAGGTACAACACCATTATCCAGCATGGTAATGTTAATTGAGAAAAAACTACGCAGAGAAGTCTTCTCATATAATAACTGAAGCACTTTTTCCTTATTGGCTTTTGGTGTAAGGTGAATATGATAATCTACTCTTTCGCCTGAATAGTCGGTAAAGCCCTTAATACCACAATCCTCATAGGCTTTATCATTCAATAGCTTTGTTAGTTCTGCACTTATAGTGTTTGTGTAAGTTGCATAAGGTAACTCTTTAACAACAAAAGAATTTTCTTTTGCATTATATTCTATCACTGACTGTATGATACAAGCCTTGCCATGACCGTTTAGCATTGTTTCCTTTAGAGAATCTTTATTAAGAATTACGCCACCTGTTGGAAAGTCTGGATAACAAACTATGTCATCATCTGGTGCATTAGGGTCATTGATTAGGGCGATAATAGCTTTATTCATTTCAACAAGGTTTAGAGGTGGAATAGAACTACTCATTCCACTTCCGATAGCAATACAACCATTGACAATAGGATAGAAACCTTTTGCAGGAAGAACTTTAGGGAATTTTCCTTCAAGGTCATAAGTATCTTCCCACTCTGTAATCGTTTCCTTTCCTATATCTTGTAAAAGCTGAGACGCTGCATAAGACCCTCTCATCTCTACATAACGCATACTAGAGTGGTCTTTTACATTCATCTGAGTTCCATAGTTACCTTGAACCTCTTGAAGTGGAACTGTATATACAAAGGGTTTTGCCATTCTAATTAGGGTAGAGTAAGCACCTGCATCACCGTGCGTATAACAGAAGCTCATAGCAGCTGCCACTGTTTTCTGTGCTTTCTTCATTGGCTTATCGTGCGTTAGCTTTTCCCTAGCCTGTGAATAAATCAGTTGTCTAGCACCCCATTTTAAACCATCACGACTATCAGGTATTGCACGCCTTTGTATATTATAAGCAGAGAAGTCCAAGAACGCCCTAGATAATGTTTGAGTTAAATCTTTTTGTATCATTCTATTCTCCTATCTGTGTAAAATCTACATTCTCCATTATATAATCTCTTCTCGCTGGTACATCCTTGCCCATCATCATTTCTATTTGACTTTCAAAGTAATCATAATCATCTATAACTAACTGCTCCCAACGCTTGCTTTCACCGAATACAGCTTCTCTAACATCGTCAGGGACATATTCACCAAGACCCTTAAAACGAGTTAGGTTTTTTGGTGACCCATATTTGCTTATTAGGTCATCCTTTTCCTTTTCATCAAAGGCGAAGTGCTTAGTTTTCGGATATGTTAGCCTATATAGTGGCATACGAACCCAAAGCAATCTGCCCTCTTGTAGGAATTGTGGGCATAGACGATAAAGCAAGGAAATGATTAGTGTTGCAATAGCCAGCCCGTCTTTATCGGCATCGACCATGATAGCTAAATATTCATAATTGAGTTTCTTAGGGTCATAGTCGTTTAGGAATCCACATCCAAGAGCATAGAAGATTAGTTTTACTTCTTCATTAGATAGCACATCTTCTTCCGTGTTCTTTAAGGCAGATATAATCTTACCCCTAATAGGAAGAAGAGCAACAGAATCTATTGGTCGACCTTTCGCCAATCCACCTAGAGCCGAATCACCTTCGACAATTCCTAGGATAGAGCCTGACTTCGGACCGTGCTTCTTACAGTCCTTCAGCTTTTCTGCTAAAGCCAGTCTTTTGTTCTTACTGCTCTTAATCTCCTTTTGAGCAAGTAGGATGCTATCTCTAGCCTTCTGTGCCGCTGCCTCAGCTTTACTTTGTTTCTGTAGGCTTTCGACTACCTTATTGTAAGCTGTTGTATTCTTTTTAAATTCAGTAAGAGCCTCCATTGTAAGCCTATAACAGAGTGTTCGTAGCTCAGGGTTATTAACTTTTGTCTTTGTCTGATTTGCGAATGATGGATTATCTATGCCACAAGAAATGACACAGTTTAATCCGTTCCAAATAACATCCTTATCAATACCTTTTTCGTGCTTCTTGAAGAAGTTTGTTAAGGCTGTCTTTACGCCTGTTAAAGATGTACCACCTTCAGGATTTCCTAATCCATTCGTGAAAACTTCTGTCTTACCGTGTTTATCGCTACTCCAATATAGAGCAATTTCACCATCTGCATTTCCTTCTTCGCCTTTTGCATAGATAGGTTTTCTTTGAACACCAACTTTAGTGTCTTGCATAATTAGGTCTTGAATACCATTCTTGAATTTGAACACCTTTTTAGAGTCTGTCTGCTTGTCAATTATCGTGAACTGAAGCCCGCTATGTAAGTAAGCCCAAGTCTTGCACATTTCTTCTATGGCGTGAATATCTATCTGAATAGGTTCTAGGTTATATACTTCAGGGTCTGGCTCAAAAATAACTGTTGTACCAGTCTTTTTATTAGGCTTCTTGTCTGACTTAAAACTTTCCTTATTACCCTTAGCTAGTTTAAGCTCTGCTGTACCATCCTTTCTTCGGCTTGTAACGTGACAGAATACACTTGTAAGTCCGGCAGCTTTTGCTCCTATACCAAATAAACCTGCTGATTTCTTGTAACTATCATTAGAGAATTTACCTCCAGCATGCCCCTGAGTAAAGATAGCCTCTAATACCTCTACACCCTTACTATTCACGCCAAAAGGGCAACCTCTTCCAAAGTCCTCTATCTGAACCCTATTACCATCCAAAGTAATGATAATCTCTGAGCCATATCCACTTGTCGCCTCGTCTATACTGTTCGTGATAATCTCTCGTATAGACTGTAGAACGCCTAGATTGTCAGCAGACCCCATATACATCTCAACCCTTTTTCGCATACCCTCTTTAAAATCAAGGGTTTCTATGGACTCTTTACCATACATATGTTCCTTTTTTAGCTCTGACAAAGTTATTGCCCCCTTTCATTAAATACAAATAGTTCTCTGCTCTAGTAACTCCTACATAGCTTAATCTAATTTCTTCTTGTTTCTTAAAACTTATATCACACAACACTACTCTAGGAAACTCCAATCCCTTGCTTGAATGAATCGTCAATACTTTAACGGCATCCATTCCAATTAGAGCCTTTAGCTGCTCAGAGGTGTATTCCCCTTGTCTAAAGTTTATACACGGTATACCATATCTTTCTAGGAGCGATGTTACTTGATAAACCTTATTATTAGAACGACATAATATCGCCCAATCCTTATAAGAGGATGTATAATTATTAATACTATCCTGTATCAATTCAGGGATACCGTAGAAATTGATAAACTCAATACTCCCCTCATTTGTTCTCATACATTCGCTCTTTCGTGAAGTAACATCGGTCATTAGCGACATGATGTCGTTACTGTATTCAAAGATTTGTAAAGCGTTTCTAAAGTTTTTCGTTAAGTTGCGTATCACATATTCGCCATTATTTGCTAGTCTTAAGATTAGTCGAGGGTCACTACCTCTAAAGTCATAAATCGTTTGCTTAGGGTCTCCCACTATTAGACAACCTTTAAAGCGAAGCAATTCGGTGATAAATTCCATTTGAAACTCATCTAAGTCCTGACTCTCATCGCATAATAGGTAATCAAGCTCCTCTAATACATGCTGATTAGACTGAACCAATTCAAATAGTTCATCAAATACCTTATCACTTAAAACATAGCTTGTGTCAATACCAAAACTCTGCAACCTATAATTCGCATATGAGTGCATCGTACCAATAAACAACCCCGGCTTGTAACTATCACCAAGTCGTTCTATCATTTCATTGGCTGCGTTATTTGTGAAAGTAATCGCTACTATCTTTGTAGGGTCTACTCCACTATCAAGCAGGTATTTAAGTCGCCCTATTAAGCAAGCCGTCTTTCCACTAGCAGGATTTGCAATAACAAGTGTCTTTTCATCAATAGGACACTGTATAACCTCTAGTTGCTCATCTGTAAAATTCATCTATGCACCACCTTTCGTCTTATTATATCCATATTCATTGCTACTGAAATAGCCTATCCAATACTTTTCTCTCTCATTTAAATCACTCTTTTCACAAGGCTCTATAAATTCAAAGATAAAATTCTCTATACCATCTTCCCTTATGGCTATATGAACTAATTGGTCTGCGATGTTTCCTAATCCAAGCGAACCTTTTATGTGATTCTTAACTCTTTGTCTTACATCAACCGACTGTCCAATATACCTCTTATGGCTCCCCTTATGAAGAATGCTATATATTCCTGCTTGCTTGCCTTTTCCATATACTCTATCAAGCATTTCGTCAACGGGATTCTTTAGAAATATATCCCAAATTAATTTATTTACGGCAGTCTTATTCCTAATCTTCTCACAAATTAAGGTTAATTCGTGTATATCGTTAATGTCCTCTTGCATTAAAAGGACTGAATGGAATCTTTGTATATCTTCTTCAGCCTCTTGTTCCTTATACATTTGCAGGATTGCGTTTTGCTTACTTTGTGCGTCAAGCAGGGTTTTCTCTATTAGGACAACTTGCTCAGCCACTTCCTTTTTCTTTTCCAATAGCTGAACATCTAATTCATCTTTTTGTCTCTGAATTTCAGCCTCTAATTGGGCAATTCGCTCTGTCTGCTCTCGCTGTATATCTATCATCCTCTCTCTGTTAATCTCACGGAGAGATTCGTTCGTCTTATTCAGCAATTCTTCTTGAGCCGTAAGCAACTCTATACTGCTTTTCTTTATTTTAATTTCAGAGTCAAGTTCTTGATTTTCCTTTATTTTTACATCGTTTTTCAATATGTTTTTGATGTAAATTTTATATTTTTTTCTAACCCATAATATAATTATACCACAGATTATCAAAAAAATCAAATTTTGAATGAAAAATTGTCCTACATTAAACATTATCCTTTCTCCTTAAATAAGGGTTAATCCTATCATTATGCCATTTGGAAGTGACTAAGAATTTTGGGTTTAAGCAATCGGCAAAGGTGTGAATATCCTTTAATGCCCAATACGGTATTCTATATAGAGGAATCTTATTCCGTAAACAGAATTGGTTCTTAACCCTATCCCTTTCTTGAGCTTTTGTAAAAACCACTCTACCGTGATGCAAGCCGGTTTCCTTAAAATGTAGCACCGAATCATACTCCAATAAGCACTTTATCTTTTTATTTTCATCAAAAATAGCAAAATCAAAGCGATAACGAGAAACAAGAGGGTCTCGAAAACGATACTCAAGTTCGTAATCTATCCCCTCTTTTTGTAAGATTTTCAATATGACAGTAGCTTCTTTGCTTATCTCTGCCAAGTACAATCCTCCCAAGTTTTATCGCTTCTCCACTGCATTATCTTTCCGTGTCTTAGAGCAGGAATACCATCATTCATAGCTATTTCCATAGCCTGAAGTTCAACAACCTTGCCCTTATATTCTGTTGGGAACTTGACAATTCCCTCTCTTACCGTATCATCAATACCAGAAATCCAACCTATTGGTGTAACTTTACCGTCTAAGATTACTGCAATCTCAACAGCTGCTGCATATCCCAAATACCACAGTCTTGTTACTGGCTCTAGGGATGAGTTATTTACACGACTTGAAAAATCGCCAAATACCTTTTCTTCTTTCAAGGTGTCATACCAATACTTCCAAGTATCAAGTTCTGTACCTGAATAGTGCTTAACAGGCTCTTTCCAACGCCCTGTCAAAAATGCGTCGATAGTGTCTTCTAGTTCTTTCTTTAGTTTGAGGGTATGACGAGCAGTTCTCTTGCCAAACTCATAGGGGTTGTCTTTGCGTGTCATTACAACACCTTCGCCGCCCTCTGATAGTATTCTAAGCCAGTTAGAGTAGATGTCATCAGGTGTTGTCCAATACTGAACCACTTCTACATACTCATGGAAAATCTCTCTAATCTTAGGTAGATAAGATACACGCTCCTCCATCGGCTTATTGTAGAGAAGTTCTCCGTTATAAGCTAATACATCAAAGATGCTAAGATGAAGCTTACCAGTCTCAATCTGTCTATCTATTGCCTTATCTAGTTTGCAACCCAAAATCTTCGTAATATCCTTACTTGTTTTATTAGGAAGAAAAGCCTCACAGATGAATACCGTTTCAGGTGGAATAGCCTCAAAGAAGTCCTTCAAGTGGAAGAACCAGTCTGTTTTACAAACCCAGCCATTAACTCCTTTTGTCCTTGCTCTCATGAAGTAATTACCATCAGCATCCTTCATGAAAATCTGAGCGTATCCATCTTTCTTTTCACTTGCCATATAGTCATCAGAATATAGCATAAGACTGAACTGCTCTTTCCTCTTAGCCTTATCATAACTTGATGGGAAAGACCAATATTTCTGCATGTCCATATTCATAAAATCAAAACCCTTAATTATACAATCCATTCTTACTCCTTTAAACCTCTACTGCAATGAGCCTATAATTATAGAAACCGACCCTGTCACTGCTATGACTATTCCTATTAAACACAAAATAGCTGTACATATCCATGTTATGCGTTCAAATAAAGGATGATAGCCAATAATAAAAGCTATTATCATAATCATAAATATCCACTGCCACGAATATTGCCCAAATTGCTGCTACTATTGTTATCATAATACCGTCCTTTCTAAAATTTCCATTTCTCTCTATAGTCTTTATCTAAAAGAAAACTAATGTTGCAACCCATATGTGCTAAGTGAGATAATCCACTTTCTAAATCACACTCTTCACCACCAATGTAGGCTAGCAAGTGACGATATAAGGCATCCAAGTACCTTTGAGGCTCAACCTCTTTCCAATTATCAGGGTCGTGATACTTCTCTGTACCGAACATTCTAACCTCAGCAACTGCTTTTACTAGGTCAGGACTTACTAAAGTAGGTTGTATTTTGCCTTTATCAGCTTTAGCCACCTTATCAGTTCCAATCGGCTTATTAATCTTAGTCGGCTCATAAACTTTAAATGGTTTATGACTTATTGCTATGTTACCATCTTGATTAATGTATATAATGTTGCCCTCTTCGTCTACAACTCCAGTGATGCTACCGTTTAGTAATGCGACAGATTCAATAATATTGTAGAAAAAGGTATTTATCTCTTTTTTATCGGAAAAGGAACAGGTAAAATCTCTATCGTCTGCCTCAGGCTGAATACCTCTTATAAATAAAGTGGTTTTACTAATAGCGGGACATAATGAAGAACGAATTGAAAAGTCTGGAGTTTGAATTAGGGTGATTGCTCCAGTTTCAGCCTTTGCTCTTATCCCTTCATCCTGCTCTAGTATTCGCCCTATGATACCTTTGTCCATTATTTTTAATTGTATTTTTAGTTTCAATTTCATATTTTTCTCCTTTCATATATTTTATTATACCATAAAATTCAAGAAAAGTCAAATTTTGTTTAAAGGTTGAAATTTCAATCTCTTTATAAAGAAAAAAAAGAGTGACTTACCACTCTTTTGGCTTTTCTGTTCTCAATCCTAAATAAAATAGTGGGATTGTCTCTAATTCACTCTGTTTCCAGCTTTGCTTAACTTGTTCGCATTCTGGTAGCTTACGAGAGATGAAGAAAGTTCCACTCTTATAGCTTAGATACTGCTTACAACCATAAGTTGTCTTTGTTCTTGGTAATGGGAACACAAACTCCTTTTCAACAACTCTTTTATCAAGGTCTGTGTTCGCAAGTTGTTGTATTAGAAGCACTAGATGAGCCTCTTTATTGTTTGATACTGGTCCAGTGTATAAAAAGTCTCCCTTTTCGACTGTGGAAACAAATCCTTTTCCGACTACAATTACTGGGTCAATAGGAACTCCTGAATAAGTATCGTAAACTATATCACAAGTAAAACCCATTTCATTAACTTTCTCTTCAAAATCAATATATCTCATATTTCCTCTCCTTATCTTGAATGAACAATAGTGCAATCAACGCCACGATTTAAGGCTTTCATAGCGTTTTTAATATATTGTACTTTTCTTTTAGCTTCTCTTACACTTGAAAAAGGTTTAATCAAAACCTTATCTGTATCTTTTGGGAAGATGATATAGTCTTCTCTAAAAAGTCCTGCTGAATAACCCAATATCTCTATACTGTCCGTTACCGAAAAAGTTTTACCCTTTCCTCCTCCTGTTACTGCTATTCTATTACTAGACCAATATTTTGGTCTATGTGCAAGTCTTGCCTTTATTACACGACCATCTCTCCATAGCTCAAGAATGTACTTATCCTTATTCTTCATTGTGCTTTCCTTTCCTATCATATAATTCATCATAAATCATCTTTATCTGTTCTTGTGTATAGTCTAAGTATATCGCTCCATACACAAACTCATCGGCATCATCCACGATAAAGGAATTCAATAGCACTGCTCCTTTATCTCTTTTATTAAACTTTCTTTGGGACACTTTCTTCATCTTTCGTTTATTGCGACCCTTCCAATTCTTAGGTGTTCCATTGGGGAAATAGCAATTAAACTCTGTATCATAAAAAGCCAATATGATTTGCATAACTTCAATGGCTAGTTCTCCTGCCGAATCGTTTGTAACAGTGAAGTATATCTTGCTTGGGAATACTCCTGTCTTAAGCATAGCTATTCTGTTTGCAATTATCATTAACTGACTATTTAAAAAAGAAACCTTAGCCTCATCAGTCAAGCTCTCAGACCAAGCGTCGTTATTATATTTCCATTTATCTGTCATGTTTCATTCTCCCCTCTACGGCTAATCGGTCAGCCATATTATTCCAATGGTCATCAGCATGACCTTTAACCTTAATAAATTCTACCTTAAAGCCAGACTCTTCAATAAACTTATAAATCGCCTGCCATAGTGCAAGGTTCTTAATAGACTTATTGCCGGCTCTTTTCCAACCATTCTTAACCCAAGAATCCATCCAAGAGTTGATTCCATTAATGCAATAAGCTGAATCACTAAAAATCTTAATCTCTTCAGTAGGTAAGTAATTATCTTCCAGCCACCATAGAGTCTCCACAATAGCCAGTAACTCTGCTATGTTATTGGTTTGTTCAAAATCGTCAGGCACTGCCTCAGATGTGGCAAAAAGCATTTCGTCATTATCATCAACGACCACAAAGCCATACCCCGCTTTACTATCATCGTAACCATTATTGGAGCAAGCCCCGTCCGTGTAAACCCTCATTGCGATGTCCTCTCTTTTCTTTTTTTCTTTGGGATTTTCTTTTTTTCTTTTCTCTTAAAAAACATTACATTCTATATTATATATTATTATA
>ERZ773061.14-NODE-14-length-92694-cov-8.810091_pt1 | contig 92694 bp, 108 predicted proteins | sample MGYA00580627_ERZ773061 | MGnify/ENA primary metagenome ERZ773061 (study PRJEB29015, sample SAMEA2738119) | human oral metagenome | biome: human oral; feature: human-associated habitat; material: saliva | place: China | collected 2223 ...
CCGCGACCTGAACGCCGCGGTCAACATTCTGGTCGCCGGGAGTGCCCCGGAGACCATAAACGCGCGCGGAGGGGACATAAGCCGGGCCGACACCACGTCGGGCAACGCAGACCCCAGTGAAACGCGAACCAAGCCGGCGCAGTCGAAACCACGCCGGCTTGGAGCGGACGAGCGCAAGCCCGTCCTACAAGCAAAGTCAAACTAGCTTGTAACGGTGGGGGTGCGGCCTGTGGGGACTGGGGTCACCAGTCGGAGCTGCCTCCAGCGGAAGCGGTGGCAACATCACCTCGGTTTTCGGCGCGGATGCGGCTGCGCTCAACTGCGCGGCCCACCTTGTAGCCGATGAACGCAGGAACGCCGATGACGGCGATAATGGCGAGAATCGTAAGAAATATTTGCATGGTGTTCCTTTGCTTGGTTGGGGTGGTTAGGCTGCGACGAGTGCCACGGCCTTCTCGATGCGGTCGGGGCGGAACCCGCCCCAGGACTCCAGGATAGCGCCGTCCCCGCCTCGGACTGTGACGACAGGCGCTTGGCTGTATCCGAGGTCCTTGATGAGGTTGAGGGAGTCCTTATCCTTGGTGACATCAACGGACTCGTGGTCCACCCCCAGCTTCTTGAGCTTCCTGTAGGTGGCATCGCACTGGGGGCAGCGGGGCTTGGAGTAGACGGTGATCGACATGAGGGGTTCCTTCCTACCCCCACGGTGGGGGCTTGGGTTTTTGGTCTTCTAGGTTACGAGTATCCACCGTGGGGAGCGTCAGGAGTGTAGCGGCGCACCCAAGGGTGGACATGTGCCCATCATGCCACACAAACTCAGACGTGCACGAACTAGACAGGCCATACCCAGTGAAAGCACCCCGAAACCGTAAACGTTCCACAGGTATAAGGGAGGGTAGGTCACATCATTGCAGGGGGGTAGTCCAAGTTTTGGATGACGTTCAGAGGTCTCCAGCAGGGGGAGTTTTCGGGGGGGGTAGTCCAAGTTTGAGACGACCCCGTAGTCCAAGTTCTGGACGTAAACGTATATAGAAACCATTGAAGATAAAGAACTACCCCCTCTAGTCCCCCAAGCCGTTCACGCGAGGCTGTCCAAAGCTCGTGGCTTGTCTGGGCAGGCGCGCGCTTCGCGCACGCGAGCGAGAGATATGTATGGTTTGCATATTCGATGAAATGTCGTGTAGTCTGATGACCACCAGAAGCAAGGAAGGAGCGAACATGCTCAACCCCGATCCAATTGTCCGAGCCGGCGTATTCGCCGCCCCTGAGTGCATGGTCCCTGGGAGGGTCCAGCTCAAGCGCTCTGTCCAGCTCGTGCTGCAAGAACTCACAAAGAACTGGTCTGACGACGAGAACGTCGATCTTCTTTTCAGCATCACCGCTTTAGCTGATCGCATGGGCGCGAATCGCGCAGCAATACACAGTGGCCTCCGCACTCTTTTCGCTGAGGACGCGCTCCGCTTCCGTCGCCGAGAAAAGGACACTCGTCCCGTCTACTACGTGGACTGGAGCAAGATCATCAATGATCTAGGCATGGAGCGCCTTGGTGTTCAGGCTCACGGTGGCCCTCATTCGTTCGAGTCTGAGGGGTGCCCCAAGGAACCCTGCGGCCCTAAGCCTAACCTACGCTGGGGTAGGCCTTCCGCTATTCGCACGAAGGGAGAATGACCATGTCGAGCTTCGAAGAGTGCAACGCGCAGCTCGCAGCGCCCAAGCGCACGGGGGAAGATAGCCCCCTGTACGGGATGGGAGCTGTGTCCCACCCGGCCATCGCAATCATTCACTTTGACCCACTGCTGGAGCACAAGCTCACGCGCAAAGAGAGAGCCTTCATGGTCTGGTTCTTTACGCGCTGGAACGATCCCTACATCGAGTACGACGTTGAAGGGATCATGAAGTTAACGAACCTGAAGCGCGACGAAGTACACATGACTCTCTACAACCTGTGCGCGCGCGACATCATCCGCATGAAGGCCATGCAGCGGAAGGACGACGAGACAAAGGTCGCAGTCTTCCTGTACTTCGAGCCTTCCCACCTCTTCGTGCCCGAAGCTGTGAACCTGGCCGGCTGCTTCAACGGGTGTGTCCACTCGTTCTCCGAGTGGGTTGACCCCGCCCGACCAGTCACCCTCGAAGAGATCGAAGCGTCACTTCCCACCTATGAGTGGATCAGCCCGCGCAACATGAAGTGGCTTCAAGTCCAGCGCGAGAAGGGGAGTAACCAGACCCGAACGCAGAAACGTCTTGCTTTCGAGGCTCAGGCCAAGAAGGACGAAGCCGGGGCAGAACCCCGGACGCAAAAGTAAAAGCAAGAGGGGGAACCCTCTTGGGGCTCCCCCTCTCTCATAGAAAGATAGCTATAGTGTATCAGCTTTTTGACGGAATGCACGTGTCTGCACTCCACGCTGCCGTCAACTTCCGCAAGCACCTCAAGGTGGACCTGAGCCGCAGGGAAGTTCTGACACTCATGGCGCTGTTCACCTTCTGGCAGTGCAAGATCATCAGCCCCTCCTACAACCTCCTCCTTGAGCGCTGCGTCGGAGCGAAACGCTCCACGATGTTCACCGCCATGAAGTCCCTTGAGGACCGAGGCCTCCTCGTTCGACGCTCGTTCCTGGATCGCAAGGACGGGTCACGCCACGTCGTGTTCTTCCTGGACCTTCCAGGGATCTTCACCGACGAATGCTGCGCGCAGCTCGACTCCGACCCCAAAGCGCCGATCACAACCCGTCACACCATCGAAGTAGGGCGAACTGCCAGCACTGAGGAAATCCTCGCCATGGTCACGTTCGCTGACGTGTCCCAGTGGCAGGAAATCGACTGCAAGCTGACACGTAGGAAGCTGCCACTAGGCAACTTCGACGACCTGAGCGGCTTCCTCCTGCCCTGCCCGGACAACTTTCCTGTGCGCGAAGAGGAAGAGCCAAAGCCGGAGCTACGTGTCGCAGTTAGCGACAACCAAGGCGATCTCTTCGACATGCTGCACGAAGCGAATACGCAGGAAACCGGCAACAAGGCCGCGGCAACGCATGGCACGGAAGACCAAGGCGCATATGGCACGTCGTGGCCTACTGCCGACACCATCCCTGGCGGCTCAACATGGGCTCCTGCCGACGTGGAGGACACATCCACGGTGCCCGCTACTCCAGCAGTGGAAGAGAGCGTCCAGGAGCGTGCTGAGCGCATCATCCGTGACCACCCTGGCGACGACGTGATCGACGCTGAGATCATCGACGTGGAGATCGTCGAAGACGAAACCCCCTCGGACACCCTGATCGACATTCCCGTCTCCCAGGAGCTCGCCATCACCGCCCCCAAGACCCCCGTGAAGCCCAAGGGGAACAGTGAAGGTGAGTTCGAGAAGGAGTTCGCAAAGTTTTATGAGATCTTCCCTCGCCACGTCGGCAGGAAGCCGGCGTTCGAAGCATGGAAGAAAGTACTCAAGGCAGGAAAAAAGACTGCTGCCGAACTCATTGAGGCCGCAGACGCCTACGCCAAGTACCGCGCTGGCAAGCCTAAGCAGTACACTCTGCACCCCGCTACTTGGCTCAACCAGGAGCGCTGGGCTGACGAGTACGAGGAAGACAACACCGGCTACGGAAGCGGCCAGTACGGTTCGCGCATGTCCCCAGAAGAAGCCGCAGCCAACCGCGCAGCTGTTTCCTCTACGTTCATGCGTACCATCCGCATGTGGGGCTTCTCATCTATGGAGGAGTACCTGGAGCATGAGGCTGCTAAGGAGGAGATTGCCCGTGAAGATGAGGAAAAGAGGTACGCGGAACAAGCAGCCATCCTCAACCCCTTCTAAGTCCCCCAACGAAACGAAAAGGAAACGCCATGGTCGCCTACAGGATGAGCGTCCTCCAAAAGGAAATCATGACCGCCCTCAACGCAGGCAAGATCATCCGAGGGATCGGCACTACCGACGAGCAAATCGCAGCGTGGGCCGAATACCTCCTCCCCTTCGCCACCGATGACGACATCATCGAAGCCTTCCATCTCTGCATGAGCGGCGGCACAGAAGTCTACGGAAAAGTAGACGTAGCCGACATCAACAAGGCCATCAAGATCGTCCGCTCGAAGCGCATCAACGACTGGACACAGCGCAACAGAATCGCTATCGAGTTCGACGGACCTCCAGCGCGAGGTTTCATCTACAAGCGCGTCTTTATGAACTGCATCGCCGGCGGCATGAGCGACACAAAAGCCGACCAGCACGGCAGACAAGCACTCGAGCGTGCAAAAACCTACCTCGAGCAGAACCCAGAAAAGCACTGGGGCGACGCGCTCGACATGATGACGCAAGCACTCGAAAAGGGTAACTTCGTCATCTCCGATTCCAAGAAGGAGCTTCCGTCACCACGCACCAAGGACAAGTACATGCTCCCTCAAGGTAGTGCCGCAACCATCCGCGAGACCATGAACAACCTCCCGCAGCTCCCCTCCGGCCAAACGCACGCCCAGGACGAGCCCGTGGAACGCCCCCGAGCTGTCCAGGCAGCTATCGAAGCAGCCCGACGCAAGATGAGCCTCCAAGTAGCAGAAGAACGCCGCAAGCAGGAACGCCTGCGCCAACAGCGCGACGGACGCTTCCAGCGCCTCACCGGCATCGACCCGGCCACCATCGGACCACAACGATAGAAAGGCAGCACAAGTGAGCGCCCCACTCATACACGCATCAGTCAGCCTGCTACGAGACCTGCAAAACCCGGAAGAACAGTATTCACCCAGATGCAACACTGAGGACGCTTCCGTCGTCGTCGAGACCGCCGACAGTGCCCCCAGCGCCACCGCTAACGACACTGAGGAAACGCTAACCGTCGCCAACAACGACGCGCCCACCGCACCTGCACACGCATGGCGCTACACCGCCATGTCAGCCGCCGCCTTCACGCTATCAGCACTCCTGGGCTACATCGCCACTGAGGTAACACGCAAGCGTGTCCGAGGCCGCAACTAAGCGCATACACAGAAAGCAGACCCTCATGACGACCCAGGAAATCACCCTGGACCAGAACAGCGACGACGGCCTCTACACGCAGATCCTCCGAGGTCGCTACGTCACCAGAATCGACGGCAGTATCATCACCCTCGATAACGGGACAGAACTCCACATTCAGGGCAACTACGGGTGTGGCGGCTGCGAAAGCGGCTGGTACTGGCTCGAAGAAACCTTCAAGCGCGGCAACCGCAAGGCCCGCATCATGAGCGCCTACGTCGCATACGACGAAGAAGACAAGGACGAGGAAGGACCTTCTGTCTACACGATCTTCGTCATGGTGGACGGCAACCCAACCCAGCTACCCCTCGCGACCGTGCGAGGTAGCGACGGCAACGGCTACTACGGCACAGGCTTCACACTCACCGCCATCGTCGAGAAGCCCACAGCGCCAGCCACCACAGTTACAGCCCATGACATCATCAAGGCCCTCGCCGGCGGACAATCACTCCCTCCGATCCCCGACATCCGAGGCCGCGAAGCCCTCCTCAACGCTGTCGCCTACACGCTCCTACAGACACGAGGCTGCGATTCTCCTCTGCGCATCACCGGCCCCGAAGCTCAGCTCTTCCACAAGCTGACTTCTTTCCAGCACGGATACCACGGCCCCTACTACGCGGACCATTGGTATGGCTTCAAACCGGCCACACTATTCTGGTTCACAGACATGGAGGAAGGCGTATCCCTCGTCCTACGCGACCTCACCAACGGCACAGACGCATACGCGAAGAAGCTGTACGCATTCACGCAACGAGTACGCGCCTCCAAGAACCCCGTCAAGACCTTCATCACCGGCTACGCCCTGAAAGGCAACGCCGCCACCGTCAACGGAACCCGAGTGCCAGCCACCGACTTCCTCCTCTCCGAAGTCTGCGGCTTCCACGGAGACAACATCGGCCCCAAAGGCAGCTACATTCCCTACCACTACTTCTTCTACGACGCCAAAACCTACGGCGCACGCATCCTCAAACACCGCGCAGGCGGGCGCGGAGACGTTACAATCACCTCAAATACCCAAAGCGTTTGGGCGCTAAACCCCCAGAAAGGCACCGCATCATGACCAAGAACCCCAGCAAGCACCGCGGCACGCCACGTCGAGGAGGACTCCTCCGTGGCCTCGCCCGCCTCATCCGCCCCTTCACCGCTTTCGCCGGTGTCGCGAGCGGCATCATGGCCTCGTTCGCGCTCGCGGACATGAACAGGGCCATCAGCATCAACGATGCTGTACTCGTCTCGCATCCTCCGCAGGATGCGACAACCACGATCCCTAACCCGCTCCCCGAGGGCACTGTCACCGCCCTCGTCTCCTCCCACGCGGGCAGCGCAGGCTACAGCCCCACCGCAGGAGCACTCATCGAACCGATCTGGCTCTTCCACCCGCGCATGAGCTTCGTCCTCGTCCTCATCGCAGTCCTCGCGCTCGCATCCTGGATCACCAAGTACAGCAGGTGGAACACGCTTCCCTTCGTCCACAAGTTCCACATCGAGGCTCCCAAGCCTCGCTGGTGGTGGGAGTTCACCGGCTACGCCGAAGTCCTCCTCCTCGTCAGCCTCACCGCCACCGTGATCTACACGCTCGGCAGATAGTCCTCGATACAACGAAGCGGCCCGGCCCCCACTACTGGGAACGCCGGGCCGCTCTCGTATGCGATCAGTCGCGAATCAGGGAACCATCAGCGCCGATACGCGCCGTGAGCTTGTAGCTGTAGCCCCACTTGCGTTCCTTGTCCTCGTAGCCGAGATCGTGGAGCAGCTGCATCCACGACTCGTAACCGCCCTTGGTGAGAGCGTCACGGAAACGCTCCAGATCGTCGTCTGCGAGCTCAGGCGAAACATTCACGCTCTCAACACTGGGGAGCATGGGCTCGCGCTCGCCAAACGCGCCCAGAACATACGGCTCCACATCGTAGATGACTGTCACTTCGTGCTCGCCAGAGTCGAGCCCAAACTCAGACACGCGCTCCTTCAGCGTGAACCGCTCGCGAGGCTTCCATCCCTCACACCGGGTCAGGCGCTCACCCAAGTCGAGCACGGCAGCAAGCATCGGACGCGACGCTGCGATAACCAGTGCAGCAAGCTCGAGCGGCACGATGAACCGATCATCTTCCTCTTCGGCGGGCTTGGAGTACTCGAACTCTGCGCCGCAGCAGTCGATGCCGATAGGAGCCCTGAATTGACGTTCCTGCGTAGCGTCAGGGGTCACGGGAACGCGCAGAACAGCGGTGACCTCCTCGCCCTTGTTGTACTTGTCGTCGAAAGTCCACGTGAGGACCAGAGCCCCGCCACGCAAGGCAGCTGAAACGCTGCGAAGAGGTCCAGCGTCAAATGTCACGTCAGACTCCTCGTTGAGATCTACCTCAAAGCACTGATAGAAGATCTGCGCAGCGTCCCTGTGAGAACCTGTTGCGATCAAGCAGTCCACAGCGATATGCGCATAGAGCCTAGGATTCCCTGACTCAATGGCTTGCTCGACATCGCGCTTGAGGAAGTCCGCGAACCAACTCCGAGCGGTCACGAAGTCAGGGTGCGCCTTCTCGTAGGCGGCATAGTACTCCTGCTGAGCGGCTTCGAACCCGTCGTGAGCTTCCTTGAGGCTGACGGGGATATAGGTGGACATCGTGATTCTCCTTAGCTTTCTGGGGGGAGGAGGGGGTTAACGGTGGTTGAGCATCGAGCTTCGAGCGGCCACCTGTCGCCTGGCGGCTTTCAGTGCGCGCCACTTGAAGGAAGGCGCGTAAGTGAACACGAAGACGATGCCAGGGAGCGAACCCACCGCAATGGCGAGCACTGCGATGAGAGCAATCGAGCTGGCCAGTGACATGCGGGGGACTCCCTTTCTCAACACGTCCACAGGAGTTGTGAACAAGTCTGAGCGTAGCATCCCAAAATGGACTATGCAAGCAGGATGACAGTCCAACATGGGAGGCGAGAGGAAACCTCCCGCCCCTCCACACGCACCTACCGGCCAATCGCGACCCGACCGCCGTCAACACGCTGCCGAGCCGGATCCCCCACGCCACTCTGATAACCGTCCACTTCACCTCGAGTCACATCACCGCGATCCAACTTCCTCCGACTCTTGCTGACGCGCAGCTGCGGGAACTCCTCGTTAATGCGACGCTCAGCGCGCGAAGCTCTCCCCACGACAACCAGCTCCTTCGACGTTCCCAACGCCTCTTCCCTCATAGCCGCGTAAACCCGAGCGGTAACGCCACGGAAGAACCCCAGCGTGTAGCCGCGCCGAAAACGAAGCCGATCAGACTGCGAATAGAACACTCTCTCCCGCAGGGCCTCCTTCAGGCCCACCTTGCACTGAATGAGCGCCGAGTTGAAGAGCTCACTCAAGAGCGCCAAGTCGCCCACAGCGCCAGCAATCGTAACCTGGCTTCTGCGAGGGCCTTCCTGAACGACGGCCATGCAGCTAAGAGCCTTCGCCAGGTTCGACAAACCGATCACGTGCATCGGCCCCATCGACCCGCGCCCACCCTCTACCCAGACGTTAATGAGCTGCACATCCTCCCTGGGCGAGTCCACGTCAGGAAGTGACTCGATCCTGTATTTCACCATGAGCTTTTCAGCACGCGCAGCCGCCACCTCGCGCTCAGAAGCAGACGCGCCCGGGTCCTCAGCCAAACGCAGAAAATGCCGAATCTGATCCTCAATTTTCACAGTACAAGTCCTTCCAGTAGCCAATCGCGCCCACTCGAGCGCCAGCGCATGCAGAGTATCAGCACCCACAGCAAGCGACCCCGTAACGACAGGCCATTACACACGCCCTCCATAGCTCAGCCACACAAGAGTCCACACTGGACCATTCAACTTGCGAACAAGTCCAAACTGGACTACGCTCCCAAACTAAGAACCATCCAGAAAGAAGGAAGCTATGGAAATCTATGCAGACATAACAGACGAGGGTCTTCAGCCCTTCTACACGTACACGCTCGACGAGATCATCGAACAGTACGAGTACGACGGAAACCGTATGCCCATCGACAAGGTGTACATCCAATACGACGAGGACGAGTACTACCTCGAAGACCCCGCCGAAGTCGAAGCCGACGACCAACTCCTCACCGAGGATAAAGTCGAAGCAGCAATCGCCTGGCGTGAAGAGAAAAACGCGCGTCAAAAAGAACAGGAAGAAATGGAGCGTCGGGAGAAGGAGCGGGCGCTCGAGTTCGCAGAAAACCATCCCATCCGCTCTAGGATCATGGATCCTACCTGGTGGGCTGTAAACGGCTTTCCGGGATTGACATTCCTGGGATTTGGAGCTTTGTCGGTTTTTGTTATATACACGCTGCTTGCCCTCTATTTTGGCTAGCAGCCCTTCTCTTAGGTAAGAGGATACTGATCATGACTAAGAAAAACGCATTTGTAGATCACCTAATTTGGTTTCTACGAGCCCTAGGTCTGGCGGTCATTACCAACTTTCTGATGTTTGGGCTACTCATGGCTCCAATCCTTCTTGAAGGATGGAACTCGCTTTCGCAGATTCATCCGGCCTTTGTGGTCATGATGATGTGAGCATTATTTTGTGCACGGTCGCAAGATTTATGAGTGACTTGGAGAGGCGAGACGAGCGGTGGAAAGCACGGCTTGAGCGTTGGAGAGCAGAGTGCGAAAATGCTTATCCACAGTGCTGCTGTCGATGCGCTTGCTGCCGCTGCCGTAACCGGCATTGAGGCATACCTTCTCGCACCCGTAATAAACAATAGAGCTGACTGATAGGAAATTTCTGATGACTAAGAAAAAAGCGTTCATTGAGCACTCAGTTAAGTTCGTGCTGTGGCTGGTCAAGGCGTGCATTGTTGTCTCTGCGCTCACCGGGGCTGTCATAGCGGCATCCATTTTCGTCTGGCAGGGCACAATGTTCCTTGTTAAGGAACATGGGATTCTCTGGGCACTTCCTGTACTTGTCTGCTCTGGCATGATCTTGCATCTCATGTGCTCTGAGTGTCCGCAGACGAAGCGAGAGGGAACGAAGGTTGAACGCGACGAAGCCACCCCTGAAAAGCCGGAGCCCCGGTGGCGCAGAAACGCTCCCACCAGCATCACGGATGTCCCTCTTGAGGAGTGGTCGATTGGCGCGTTGACCATCCTGCGCCAGATCGAGCTCGCGTTCGACTCCAAGCACGTCTACGAGAGCACCACATGCGAGCCCATCCTGCGTGCGCTGGAGCCTACCCGGCGTGGATCGTACCTGTTCGTTGGTGACAATGATCCAGTAGCCCTCCGCGAGTTCATCCGCAACGGAGGTGTCGCGGAAGAATATAAGACCGTCAGCTTCAGCAGCATGGATCCTAGCGAGATCAAACTCGTCGGCTACAGGGTCGGTTTCTACGTCGCTAAGACAGATGACGCGCTCGCGGACCTTGCTCGGAGCATCCGGAGCGAAGCTCAATCAGAAATCGACCGACGCGCCCTCAAGAACAAGGAAACAAGCCGTGACTGACTCCCTGAACCCAGCCTCCAACGATCCGCCCATGCTGACAGGCTGGGAACCAGTCTGGATGCTCTCCGCAACGCTACCCTGGCCCAAGCCCATTGACCTACCAGTCGATAAGGAAGATGCTCACCACTACCTAGGAAGGTAACGCCATCATGCCCACCGTCACCGAGCAAACCCTCACCGTCCACGACCTGTACGCCATGCGCGACAACATCGGCTTGTCCCGCAGTGAGTGCAAACAGCCTCCTCGTCACCGCTCCCTGTTCGAGTGGGGGAAGGCCCAACAGGCCTACTACCTCAACAACCTCACGGGAGGCATCACCAGCCCTCCCAAGGTCTTCATTTATGAGCCGTTCGCCGACTCCAGCAAGGCCGCAGTCTTGGATGGCCGTCAACGTCTCAAGGCCATCTTCTCCTACCTGGACGGCAACTACCCGCTGGGAGAGACTGCTCCAGACGGTTGGGCTGGCAAGACCTACAAGCAGCTACAGACAACAGCCCCCAACCTCGCAGACGCGCTCATGCGCACACCCTGCGGAACCAGCGTTATCAACGCCGCCTCCTACTGGGAAGCCGCCATCGCCACCTACCCGCAAATCTGCGGACACACTCGCGAAACCGTGCTGAAAGAGCAGGAAACGCTGATGCGCTATCTCGATACGGAAGACGACATCTTCACAGACAAAGACTACTGCGATTGGAGAGTATCGGACCTCAAAATGGGTATTGAGAAGTTCAAGCGAAAGCCCCCACTTTCACCTCGCGAGTACATGAATAGCGAAGGGTGGCAAAAGGTGAAGGCCATGAAGTCGGAGCTCAGAGCTACCGAGTTCGTCGCCCGACACCACAGTAGAGGAGTCATCCCATGCTGAACGTCTACAGGATCCCTGACCCGGCGACCGTCCCCGACGACTACGACCTCGCGACAGAGCTCACCGCCCGCGGCCTCCCTGCGCGCTGGATCGGCGAGTTCTGTGAGCACACCGGAAACGATGTCCGCATCGCCTTCTACGACCAGGCCTACGGATACGACACCGAGGAAGACGGCGGCGACGCGCTCGTATGGAACCCCGACACTCACGAGGTCTGGTACCTGTCCAGAGGCGACGTAGAAGCCGCGCAGCGCATCACCCCCGGCACGCCGTTCGCGCACTTAGGCTACTCGTACTACGTCCTCACCGAGGACATGAACCATGACTTCGACGTGCTCCGGCGTGAAGGCCTCAACTGCCAGATCTGTGCCAGCCACCTCGACGGAACCGACATGGAACCAGCCATCGACATCCTGGACCTTTACGGAGAGTACGGCAATCTCGCCTACCCCGGCGACATGATCGTCTACACCAGCGGAGTGCTCTATGAAACGATCCCCCAGGACGTACACGAAGCCGTCAAAGCAGCATCCTAAACTCGCCACATACGCGAAGTGCCCCTCCCCACTGAACACTAGGGGAGGGGCGCTTCCGTTTGGTCTACCTGTGACCTACTTGAGCAGGAGCGGGAGGCAGTCGAAGAAGCAGGGCATGGGATACGTCAGGAGAATCGCTCCGCCCATCATGTAGCTTGCCCTGTAGCGCCACACCGGCACTTCGCGCCCCTTGTAAGCCTGCGCGCTCAACTCCGCTGCAAGGAGCATAGTTGAAAGAATGAGCAGCACGCACATTGGTCCAACGAGCAAAGTAGCCCACTCTCCGCCAGACAAGACCACATGCACAGACATAGCAGTGAGGAAGAAAACAGGGGCCATGAAGTAACGAGCCAATCGCATCTGAAGGCGCGAAGGCTTTTTAATGAACTTGAACGAGACAATATACGCAACGAACGTGAGCGACCACAGGAGGATTACTGTAAAGGCAAGGGCGAACGTGTTCCAAAATGGGTACTCTCCCCTATCAAACATTCCTCCCGAGAGAAGAAGAAAAGCAAAGAGCATCATGATGGGCCATGAATCCATGGCTGCTTTCACATCATCTCCATACTCAACGCCCTCCCCGGTGCCTGTTCGCAGCTTCATGTAGATGACGGCCAACGCGGCGAAGCCTGCGCACATGAATGGAAGAGTGACAAGCGTCAAGGGAGCGTAAGGTGGGAACAGGGGTGTTCCTGAAACGTGAGCAGATAGCATGGCGAATACAAAACTGCCAAGTGTCATGAGAAATGCCACCGGAAATAGCGGGAAGACAACAATGGCTCTCAGCGCAAAATCTGAGATCGCCTCCTTCCCAGGGGCTTCAAGGGTGACACATAGGGTCTCCTTGTCTTGGTAGGGGTAGAGCATTGTCTGTCCTTTCTGGGTTGTGTGGGGCCTCGTTGTGCTGTTCTGTTCGAGGCTGTTAGTAGTCGTCCTCATCAAGGGCGTGGAGGTAGATGCTGTTCCAATCCTCGTAATCCTCGTGCCGGAACGTATCTTCGACGATGAGGTGGGGCGCACTGTCACCCTCGAACTGCACGTATAGGCGTTGCGTGTATGTGTCGCTGTAGTCGCTTTCCACGTATTCTTCCTCGTGCCATGCACGCTCGATAACGCCAGCGTCGGCGAGGTGGCGCATGTTCATGGGGCAGTTTTCTCCGCTTTCGCTATTGATCGCGTACACGGCGGTGCCGTCGGTGAATACGGCGTAATGATCTGGGGCGTCCGGGTCGTGGGCGAACTGCTTGCCGACAAAATGCTGACGGAGGAAGTGCTCAATGTCAACCTTGCACATCATACCCAGCCCGATTTCCCAGATCGTATCCTCCTGGTTGCTGTTCGCGCTCATGTGTGCCCTCTCCTCCTGTGTAGTGTCGTGTGGTGACTTGTTGGAAACAAGTATAGTCCAATAATGACTCGTTGCAACTTGCAGTAGTCCAAGTTGGGATATATGCTGAGGAGCAGAAAGGAGGCTCCCCATGGCCGCGCGCACAGCGATTCTCGCCCTCGACTTCGACGAGGTGTTCATCCTCGACCCAGATGTCCCGACCGCAGAAGGTGCATACAGAGACCGTGCTCACATGTTTGTCACGGTCAAGACCAGCAGCGGGCTCACCAGTAGCGGGAACGTCTGGTACTCGCCCACGATGATCGAAGCCCTCAACGATATCGTCGGCGACGTGGACAAGATCCTCCTCGCCTCATCGTGGGGGAAGGCGAGCATGAAAGCGGTGAAGGCTGTGGGCCTGCACCTCCCACGTCGAAAGACCGTCAACCTGTTCCCGCACCTCACGCCCGGAACCATCAGCCAGGAGCGCAAGCTCCGCCTCGCTCACGACCTTATCCTCGACCACCTCACCGACACAGACACCCGCATCGCATGGGTGGACGACCAGCACCCCCGAGGCTACGGGCAGGTAGACGGTATCCACACTATCGGCACCGACCCCATCACCGGCTTAACCCGAGCTGACCTCGCGCACATCCGCGACGTGCTCTTCTACTGAAAGGAACCACCCATGCCATTGACGCTCACATGGGCGAACGGCACCTTCACAGGCGACCTCACGCAGGTCGCGAACCTCGTTACGGCCATCACCCAGAAGAAGCCCTGGACACAGACGACACGCAAGCCTGGTGGGCTCATCGTGTGGCAGAAGTGGGACGAGTCGGAGCAACTAATGTCAGTGGGTGACCCCACCATCGCTGACGACCTCGCCGACCTCCTCGCCGACCACCTGGGACTCCCCCAGGACGAGGTGGCCATCAAGCCTGACCCGCGTGACTCGTCGCAGCTGACCGCCAGCGAACTACGCGCTCGACGACTCCGCGCCCACCTCAGCAAGGCCGATCTCGCTGAGATGTGTGGTGTCAATGCGTACACGGTGCGCAACTGGGAGCAAGGCGTGCGCACCGTCATCCCCACCCGACTCCTGCGCGTTTTCCAGCGCCTCGACTCCTACAGGGAGGAAGCCCATGCAACAGTCCACGCCGAAGCAGTGCGCCTCGCCGGAAACGAGGACGCGCTCACGCAGACTGACTTCACCGGCTACGCCGTCTACGCGCCCAACGACCACGCATACGCGACCCTCTGGCCGGACGCTGCAATCAACGCCGACATGTGGCGTGATGTCATCATCGAGTGCGGGCGCTTCCGCACCGTTGCAAGCGACTACGAGGCAAGACTCATGGGCCTTAAGCTCATGACCATCGAACCACCACGAAAGGGCAAGCCATGAGAATCGCGCCAGCGCCACAACAACCAGAGCGGCCCACCCTCGAGACCGCCTGGGTCGAAGACGAGAGCGCCCCTGCGCCATCGCGTAAGCGCGCCATCATCGTCATCTTCATCGCCGTTGTCGCTCTCATCGCGTCAGGTGTCGCAGCATGGGTGTGGAGCACCCCCCAGCCGCAAACACCCGCACCCCAGCCTGCGGCTACACAGACGGCACGCGCGTACACGGCCAGCGACTACGAGGAAAACCGAGCAATCTGCCGAGAGATGTACGAGACCCGTGACCTCCAGCTCTACTGGTCGTGCGTCGTCGGCGACATCCGCCTCGGACAGGAAACAGACCCAGCTGTCCCGCTCGCGGATCTGCCACCCGTCCGCCTAGCACCAAAGGCCAGCCTCGGAGGCCAAACCGACATCGCCTTCGCGCCCGACGCGACCGCGCGATGCTACGCCACCGGCTACTGCCTCACCGATGCAACCTTCAACGCGGGCCAGACCCGCGTCCAGGTCATGTTCACGCGAGGCGACGGTGACATCATGGGCATCTTCGTCCCCACCACGGATGCGCCCACCGTCATGACGCAGGAAGTCCTCGCCCCCTACATGCCCACCGGAGCCGCCCCGGACCCAACCGTCCACCAGGCGACCCTCAGCCGCATCCACATGGGAGCCGACACCCTCGTCGGCTACGTGTTCTCACAGCCCCGATACTGCGGCGACACCCCAGACGAGTGCTCCGCGAAGTACACAGCCCGCACACCCATCCCCTTCACGGGCACCACCCACATCACCACCCAAGCCGAAGCACAAGCCCAGAATTGAGAGAGCCCGTCATGTCAGTCGAGAGAACACTCATCGAGCACTACGCACCCAGTAGCGACTTCGCGCGTATTCTCCAAGGCCGCTACGTCATGGAGATCGACGACGAGTTCGACACCATCACTCTCGACGACGGTACGATCCTCGAGGTCGAAGGTAACGAAGGGTGTGGATGGTGCCGGTCGGGATGGTATGACCTCATCAACGTCTACAAGCAGGGGAGCAGCAGCGCACGCATCATGAGCGCACACGTCGCCTGCGACATCGATGAGGAGAACGACGATGAGGGAGCGGTGGACCCGCACGTCTACACCATCTTCGTCATGGTGGACGGCAACCCAGGATTCCTGCCCCTCGCAACCATCAGGGGCGACGACGGGGCCGGCGGCTACGGCACCGGCTTCAGGATCTTCGTGACCCCACCAGCCGAACGCTAAGCAGTGTCCCTGTCCGCCAGTGGATGCTCACACTGTGAATCATCCGTGCATGAAAGGAAAACGCCACCATGACACTCATCAACAAGGACACTCGGATCGCCCACTTCTCTACTGACTGTGAGGACGGGTGGGTGCCACTCATCCCAGATCTCAAAAACTACGAGAGCTTCGAAGATTACATCGCTGAGTATGATGACCTTGGAAGCATCGATTACGGCGACGGGCCGCTCATGGATGCTCTCCTGGAGCCAGGAGGGGCCACGTGGGATGACGCAGCCGAAGACTTCGACCTCGACCTCTACACGCTCCCCGACGTCCACCAGCTGTTCACGGCACAGACAAAGGTCTACGCCTTCGTGGAAGGCAAGAACCCGTCATCTGCTCCGCTCGCCAAAGCGATCGCTGCGCCAAGCGTCGGCGGCGGAGAAGCAACAGTCATGAGGCGACTGTCCGAAGTCGCGTCCAGGTGCGGCGTCTACATGCCCGACGGCGCAACCGTGATCGACGTGCTAAACATCATCAGCATCATCACCAACAGCCCGATCTGGGCACTCAACGCTATCCTCCCCCGCACCGGAGCAGACACTCCAGCAGGGAAGGTCTCTCTTGGCCTGGCCCCAAGCCAGAACGAACTCAGCTGGATCGCATACAACCACAGGAGCGCATACGTCAACGTGTTTGCTCTCCTCAACCAGGAACTCAGGGCATCACACGGCGTGAACTACGCGATCTTGCCCGACGACGACCATACGGACGTGCACACGACCGATAGCGCGTTCTTCGGAGTCGCAGACCGATCCATCATGAAAACCCACTACTACAAGCCATCAGACGGCAGTAGGAAGGGACGAGTCATGGAACTGCGCGACCTCGACAGCGACTATTCTCCGAACCTCCACGGAGGCCAACCCAAGGCCAGGACACCTGAACTCCTACGCCTCGACAAATACCTCGCAACACTGAAAAATACGCCCCGAGGAACCCCGGTCCCCGTCGCAATCTACTCCACCAACAAGGGAGACACCGTCACCATCAATGGCACCCGCATCCCAGCGTTTAAGGTCACAGTTGAAGACCTCTACGAACGCTGCGAACTCTACGGGCGCACCGACTTCAAGGTCATGAGGGAACAGATGCGCGCATACGGCGTCAACCGCAGTCGTCCCCCGATGTTCGGCGACTATATCCTCACTGGCACGCCCAGTGGGAACGCAGTCCTCGCACACATCCAGAAGCAACGGTGACACCATCATGCGCATCAACGACAAGTCTCTTTTCCCATACCGAGGGAAGTACGGGTCGCGCCCACCCCTCAACTTCGGGCGCACCAAAACCCACATGCAAAGCCCCACTGGCACGAGCATCCTCCTCACCGACGCATACGACGGCCTCATCGGCCCCGTCTGGATCGCCATTCCCGACCCCGCGTTTAGCGACCCCGACACAATGCCCGTCCCCCCGTACCTGATTGCCAGGGCCCTACACGCCCGCGAAGTCGTCACGCAAACAACCAATACCCCGCTCGAAATCGTGGCCTACGCGCGCGCACACATATCCCCTGCGTCTGCGATGATGGCCAGCATCGACGCGATCGCTCTATTGCCAGATGGCGACGCTGGCCTCGTTAAGATCGTCAAAACGCGAGACAAGCCCAACGGTCCTGGCAAGGTGACACACACATCTATCCTAAAGCCAGACAGCCACCTCATGGTCGGAGTGAACGAGGTCTGTCCGGCAGCCCCCATTCCCGCGCGCAGCTGGTCAGGTAACGACCCCGTGTACGTCCTCCACGCCAACGACGTGAAGAACATGTCCGACAAGACACTCGACCTCATCCTCCGACGCACCCCATCCGTGCTCGCACGCAACCGAGGTCGCGAGTACGGCGAAATCTGGGACGAAGAACTCGAACAAGACCCAACCGACTGGGACACCCCGTTCCTCCTACGTATCCTCGCGCGCAGCATCCCCGGAAACACCAAGGTCGGACGATCAGACACCCAAACCAACGGCCTGTGGACGTACTGGGTGAGCCGCGACGGGCGCAAGCCCCGCAAGCTCGCCGACTTCACCAACCCGCTGGTCTACACTGGAGCGACCCTCAGCTTCCTCGCCTGGAGCGCATACGGAAACCTCGAGGAAGACCTCGCAAGAAAGACAGAAAGCCTGCTCCACCGTTAACCCCCGAAAGGGAAACCCACATGCTCACACGCGCCCGACGAGTACTCCTCGCTCTCATCGCCGCGGCCACCGTCATGCTGCCGCTCACCCCAGCTCCCGCATACGCTCTCCCAGCCAACCCCAACGTCTCCGATGAGGTCATCGAGGCGAACTGGGCGACCCTATCCGCCGAGCAGCAGGAAGCAGCCAAGCAGGTTGTCGCAGAAGCCAAGGCCGAAGGCTACTCGGCGGAGGCCGCAGCAGCCATCGCCGGTAACTTCTGGCGCGAGTCCCACTTCAACGTGGACGCAGTGAATGCCTCATCGGGCGCGTGTGGCATGTACCAGGCCCTCGGAGATCGACAGACCCTCCTGTTCACCTACAACGGAGTCTCAGGCTGTTCAGGCCTCAAAGCCAAAGAAACCACACAAGCGGCGCTCGCGGACGGACGCAGCGAATGGCTCGGCTGGCCCACAACCAGCATCATCTACGGGGGCATGGCATCCTACGCGCTCAACGAAGCCGACACCTGGGGCATCACCGGCGGCACGGTCCCCTCCGCCGCCGACTCATTCGGGAGCCTTGAAGGCTTCAAGAGCACCGACAACTGGTACTTCGCGACCTGGATCTGGATGACGAACTGGGAAGCCCCCGGCGCAGCTGAAGCAGGCTTCATGGAGCGCGCCTCCTACGCGGCGACCGTCCTCAAGAAGGTCGGCAACACCGACCCCGCGGCGAAGTCCACCACAAGCGGCGCACAGTCCGGCTCAACCGGGGGAGTCCTCGATGAGTGGTCCCTCCCTGGTATGCCCAAGAAACCCGAAATCGCTAAAGGCCAGTCCCTCACGTTCGCGGACGGTTCACAGCTCACGGCGAAACAGCGAGCAAACGCCTCTGACCTGAAAACGCAGCTCGAAGAAGAACGGGACCGAGAAGCAGCTGAGTCAGCTCGAACATGGGTCGCCGTCGTCGGTGTCGTCCTGTTTGTCTACGCTCTCGTCATCCTCCTGTCCCTCCTGATCGACCTGTCGTTCCCGCTGTTCTCTGTCCTCAAGGGCGTGACCTTCGGGTGGATCAAGTACTCGCCGCTACCAGCCGACGAGCGCCCGAAAGGCACCTACGGAGTCGCCGGAGTCCTAGCCACCTGTTTCGCCTTCGCAGCCCTCGGTGCCCTCATCTTCACGGGCGTGATCCAGTCCTGGCTCGCGCACATCGTCATTGCCCTCACTGCCTGAAAGGAACCATCCCATGACCCGCCAGTCCGAAACCGAGTTCGCAACGAACCTCGTCACCAAGTACGGGCAGCAATGCGCCGAGCTCTTCGCCTTGTTCCTCCACACCATCCCCCTCGGGTGCTCATGGGCGTTCCTGCACCCCCAGCAGGTCGAAGACCTCGGCCTGCCCTACAACCCAGAAGGCCCCGTCCCCCTCATCTGGGATCCCCAACACAAGACGGTCACCACTCGCACCGCCACCAACGCGAACGTCTCCACACTGACATTCGTCCTCATCCCCGTCGTCGGAGGCTTCATCCTCGAAACCGCCTACAGCGCCGCCGTCAACGTCATCGAACAGTGCGGAGGCCTCTACGATGAAGACATCCTCACGACAGCGGAGGAGAGCCGCACCAAAGCCAAGGAACTGTTCACCAAGCGCCTCGAAAAAGCAATCAACGACGGTGGCGAGCTCCGATTCGGCTACTACTGCGTCAACGGCTCCCAGACGATCACCATGAACGGTGTCGCCTACCCCGCCTACTCACTCCCACTACGAGCTATCGCCAAAATCGCCGCACAACAGTGCCTCTCCTTCCGCGTCCCCCAACACACCCCCATCCCAGCCGCCACGGTCGCCACAAACCCCTGGGACACCCTCTCCCGATCAGTTGCAGCCCCCTCCGGCAACGCAATCCTCGGATCCCTCGCCCGCTGAAAGACCACTCATGTTCATCTATATCCCAGAGTGCCCCGTCCATGAGGGCATCGCCCCCGTTCTCGAACTCCAGATCCGCGCTCGACTCGACAGCGCTGTGACGGAGCATGTCGGCGAAGCTGTCACCATCAGCTCACCTCAATACGACACCTTCATCGCGCAATGCACAGAAGCCCTCCAACGCGACAAGTCCATCGACCTCGAGGTCGCTCCCGCGAGCGCAAGTGAGGCTGAGACCATCACCATCGTCAACGACTCCGGTATCACCGTCGAAGACATGCGAGAAACTCTGAGCGACCTAATCGGAGACGCGCCCGATCTCGGAGTCACGATCAACGTCAACAACGGCCAGCACACCATCACCCTGACCACCGTCCCCGACCTGCCCGTCCTCGAAGCCCACGTCGAAACACTCACCTGGTCCGCAGATGGACACACCCTCACGCCCACCATCCACACAACAACGGGAACCGAGATTCCCACATGGACCCCGGCGATCCTCGCTCAAACCGAAGCGTACCCAGGTGGGACCGTCCGCTACGTCGATACCACCTACGGGCCGATCCCTTGCACCCCACAGGGGACCGTCATCATCGACGCAGCCATAGCGACCTCAATACACCACGCCCGCGTGCAACACTCTTTCCACCTCCCTTCCAGTTGGTACCATTAAAGAAACTAGGGCAAAAGCCCCGGTTACGGCTCCCACAGGAAGGGAGGCGCTGTGCGCCGCTACATCGAACAAGTCACACACCCCGACGGGACCGTCACTGAGACACCCGTTGAGGGCATCATCCTTACCGAGCGCGAATACCAGGAACAGCGCGACCACCTCGAAACGCTCATCGTCACCGCCGACACCTTCCTCCAGCAAGCACAAAGCGCCCTCGACTCCCTCATGGACACGTACAAGGCACAACGCTCCGCCGATAAGACATACCTAGCAGCCTTCGGCCTCGAGAACGACCCCCAGCCCGAAACCATCCTCTAACCCCCATCGAACGGACCGCCATGAACAACTACAACGACATCGACGAGACGACGGAAGACACCATCGTCCTGGACCTCGACGACGACACCACCGACCCTGACGACATCGACGAAACCGACCTCGAGACCCCAGACGATGATGAGGACGACTACGACGAATACGAGGATGAGGACGACGAAGATGACGATGATGAAGACGAGGACGACGTAACATCAGCTCCCGTCACCACCTTCGCGCTCACCCCACTACGAGACGACACCGACGACCCCGCTGAGTCCGACAGCGACGAAACGCCCGACGATGACGATACGGACCTCAACGAGGGTGCTGACGACGAAACCAGCGCCGACACCGAGGCCGCTCCCTTCCGCATCAACATCGACACGGATGGCCTTGACAGCGCCGCAGTCGAAGCGATCAGCAGCGTCAATGACGTGGTGACCGTCAAGAGCGACGCATACTACGTCCGGTACACCCACATCAGCCTTGACCAGGTTGTTGGCACCAAGCCCATCAAGGACTACCGGGCCGACACCTACAGCGGCCTCTTCAATGTCGTCCGCGAAATGAAGGTCATTGTCCCCATTGTCGTGACGCCACTCGCTGAGTACGCAGACTTCCTCGCCAACAACAACATCACCACCGGCGCAGAAGCCGACGAACTCGGCTACGCGGGCCCACGCTACCGAGTCCTCGACGGCTGGCGGCGTATTTTCGCGTCCCTCAAGAATGGGTACGACGAGATCCCCGCCGTCATCGTCACGTTCCATGACACCGAGGTTGGGCGCGATCTAGGCACCCTCATGCACCTGGTTCTCAACCGCGCCCAGACGCACACGTGGGCTGAGAAATGGTCGATGCTGAAAGTGATAGAAGAGTCCTACAGCCTCACACCCTCCATGCTCGACTGGCTCCTCAACCTCGACCCAGGCGACTCCATGCGCCTCAAGGAAGTCATGCTCGCCGAGTACCCCGAAGTGACGGAGGGCTTCACGTCAGGCAAGAAAGACCTCACACGCTCCTACAAAGCACTCGAAAAGCTCCGAAAGGCTGAATCGAACCCCACGGAAGGCGACGACGACCGGAAGATCTCCAGCGTCGATGAAGCGAGCGACCTCGCAACCGACGACACGGAAGAAGCCCCACTCAGCGATGAGGAAGTCAAGAACCTCCTCGAAATGGGCGACGAACTCCGCGAAGTCCGCGACATCCTCAACAAGGAAGCCGACACCGACGACACCGACATCGACGACGACAACTACGGCGGCGACCCTATCCCCGAAAACGCAGCCGAACAGGTCGGCTTCGAGGGTGGCGACGACGACGAGGACATGTTCGGCGAAGTTGATGAGAACACGGTCCAGGACACGAAGGACCGCAAGCCTCTTTCCAAGGAGCTACGCACAGCGATCCTTGCGCGCGACGAGTTTACCTGCCAGGCCTGCGGCTACGGCAAGGGCATCACGTCCATGGTCCACCTCGGCCAGCTCGAAGCCCACCACAAGACCAGCGTCTACGTGGGCGGCTCCGACGCGATGAGCAACTTCGTGACGCTCTGCCAGCGCTGCCACGGCCTCGTACACATCCTCGCCGGCTTCAACGCCAAGATCGGCATGACCAAGGAAGAGTTCGAGAAGGTCCCGGACAACGATCAGACGATGTTCCGCGTCTGCATCAAGCTCGCAAAGGTCATCCTTAAGGCTGAGGAGGAGACCGGCAAGGCGCTCAGGAAGTACAAGCCTGTGCGCAACCCGTTCTGGGAGCAGCAGAAGCAGGCACAAGATGTCATCAAGACCCTAAAGGGTGAGGAAGCAACGGAGGACACAGCAGAATGACGACGTGGGTTTACTTCCAGAGGCCAGGTTTTGCCCTCTACCAGGAGGACGGTGGTGTGCTCACATCCACCGCTCAGACCGTCAAGCGCGCCCAATCCCTGCGCGACATGGCAGCGCGACGCGCGCCCAACCTACAAGCAGCCCCATACAACCCGGCAGGCTACGAGTACTGCGCCTTCGACGGGCAGCGAGTCGTCAGCCTGTTCGCCCGCGACGGCCTTGCTATTACCCCCGGCACCGTCGTCAAGACAGACCAGGGCAACAAGACCCTCGCGCAGGTTCTCGCCGACTACAAGATCACCGACCAAGGCATCGACCCCAAGGCCGCAGCGTGGGACATCCAAGCCCTCCGCGAGGCCGTCCGATACGCCAACGCCTACACGCTCACCCGCATCGACCCCCAAGACGATGGCCCCTTCAAGCCGGCCGGATTCACACGGCCAATCTACTGGGCTCTCACGCGCCCCGACAGCGACAACGAGTGCATCCTGCGCACGTGTTGCTACACGCAAGGAACACCCCAAGCGCATAAGCCAACTCTCGAGGCCCGCATCGGCAACTCCGACTACTTCCTCGTCTCCCTCCCCAAGGACTGCATCCCCCTGTTCGACGGAACAAGAACGACACCCACGCAGGAAATGCTACGAGCACTCGCCCGAGCAGTAGACGACGCAGCCGCCAACCCCTTCTGTCTCGAACGAGACATCCAGGGCGTAGCCTATGCCCTCACCCGAGGCGGCGAACGTCTCGAGTTCTGCCTCGAAAACGTCGGCTCCTTCACCTACACGGGCGACGACTTCGTAGCACACGAGAGCCATGGCGACCCCGCATATACCATGGGCCGCTCCATGCTCGTCAAGGGAGCACTCAAGAACTACGGTGGGGGGTGCCTCGCCGGCGTGTATGAGATCATCGACACTCTCGTTCGACAGAGAGGTGACCGCTCCGACCGCCCCTTACTGTCCGTTGACAGGTATCGAGCTGCGCGAAACGGTAAGTGGGACGTGTACGCCGATGCGCGCACCCCCTACGTGCCGTCACGCAGCACGCACCCCGAAACGCGGCGTAACGAGCCGTACAGCACCTACGACCGCTACGTCATGCACTACAGGAGCCTTATCAAAGCCGACGCAGCAAACGTGACCTCGCGAGCAGACTAGGCCAACGTATGAACATGCCCCGTAGTGTCATCGCGCGACGTAACGCCCGCCAGGCGCACACCTATGAGGCGCGCAGTCGCCTCGAATGGGCGGCAGAAGTCCACGCCATCCTCGAAGCCGCCGCCACTACCTTCGACGAGACCGTGGTCCAGCAGCAGATCACGGTCCCTGCGAACCGCACGCGCGGCCCAGTGCAAGCACGAGGCATCCTGGACATGTGCCAGGTCCTTAGCATCGCAGGCATGGCCACCAATGCCCCCACTGGCAACGGCGACATCATCCTTGCCCTCGCCGGCCACGCCGACCGGATGCAAGCCGCCCTCCACCTCGCACACAGCTACCTCGAGGCCGAGCACCTGCACCTCAGTCGCGCGCATACCGACCGCCCCGGCGTAACCCTCAGTCCCACCAAGGCGCGCCACAAGACCTACGGCATACTCCTGAGTGCAGCAGCCGAAGCCTCCGCCATCATCCGCGCAACCCGACCCTTCAACGTGCCGCTCGACCAAGAGGAAGTCGAAGCAGCATACGCAGTCCTCAGCCGAGGATGGATCGGGTCAGCCTACCGGGAGCAACCCCTCCTAGCGGCTGAGGAAGGGGAGCGCGAGTATGAGAGAATCTATCTCTCTGTCAGTCAAAAGCTCCTCGTTAAGCCGTACAGAAAGAACCTGCGATGAACTCAACCAGCGCACCCCGTCACCTCTATCGAGCGTGGCGGGGTTCCGTCGCCCTCGCTTTCCTCCTCGCGCTCGTCCTCACGTTCTTCGCACACCCCGCTAAGGCGTTCACCGAAGACCAGGGACACAACCTCAAGGACAAGCCCTCCACTTGGTGCCAGTGGTGCGCCGACAGCGACTTCGGGTACGACCCCAACGAAGAGCGCGGCATGATTACCAACGCTGGAGCAACCATGGGCGAGGCGGCGTGCGGCAACTTCTCCTTCGCATTCATGGAACTTCGCGCGGGAGTTAAAGCCCGCGGCTCCTACACCGTCAACGACATGCGAGCCGAAGCTATCAAACTGATGCAGGCAGGCAAAGATAGCCCATTCAGCGATGACGGTTGGCTCTACCAGCTCAACCCCGAAGGCTTCGCCCAGGGAGTCTCCAACATGACCGGCGGACAGCTCACCGTCGAAGTCCAAGGCGACACCAGCGGCGCGGGACTGGGAGCCAACAAGTTCACCGAAGACGACGTGCGCCAAGCCATGAACGACGGCTACTTCGTCATCTTCATGGTCCAAACCGACACTGGCGGGCGACACTGGATCGCCGGCGATTACGTGGAAGGCAACACCGTCCACACCATCGACTCAGGACGACCCCTCACCACCCTCGACCGCTCCCAATACCCCGGCGGTATCGGCCCCATCCTGAAGTTCTCCCGCACCGACGGCAAGAAACTCCAAGACCTCCCCACCATCGACGACGCGGCCACTAGCGTAGGCGGCAACAACGGCGGCGACACCGCCACCGCAACCGACACCGGCATCATCAGCGACCTCGACCTCCCTGGTATGCCACCGCGCACCGTCGGACAAAACCACCAGCTCTCCGAAGCTGACAAGCTCGCCTTCGCGAAAGACACCCTCAAGTTCGCGAACTACACGAACCTGAACACCACACAGAAAGACAACGTTGACCAGATCGTCGCCCAGCGGCAGCTCGAACAAGACCGCAAGGTGTCGGACTGGTTCAGCACCGGCGCAGCCGTCATCGGCATCGTCCTGTTCCTGTACGCCCTTGTCATCGTCCTCGCGTTCCTGTTCGACCTCGCTTTCCCGCTGTTCTCTCTCCTCAAGTTCGCGACAGCTGGTTCCCTGACTGTGCATCACGAGTCGCAAAGCCGTGCGGGCGTGAAGGAGCTGGGAGCTCCACCTCGAGGCCGTTGGGCGACGTGGGGGAATGTGTTTGTGACTGCTGGGCTGGTTGCAGCGTTGGGTGGTTTGCTCATCAGTGGGACGCTGGTTAGGTGGGTTGCGTCGTTGTGGCAGATGCTCTACATGTGACGGGTTGGATAACACCACAACACGTGTGATCTAGTTAACCAGTTTCCGGGTTGCGCGCACAAAACACCCCGGCCTACACTAAACCCATCACAAACAACACAATTTAATAGCTCCCCTGAACCGCCCCGGATCGGGGGAGCACCCTGGAAAGGTGCCAGAGCGGTTGAATGGGCCTCCCTGCTAAGGAGGTAAACGGAGCAATCTGTTTCGCGGGTTCAAATCCCGCTCTTTCCGCAGGACGCGAGAAGTGCCTGAGACGAGTTACTTCATTTGGATAGAACTCACACTCGACTCAACTTTTTCTCTCGCGTCCACCACTTTTGCCCAAAACACACCCCAGAAAGGAGAGGCATCATGGCACGCATGAACACTCGAAACGCGAAGGTCCGAAACACGGCAACCGCTCCCGTCAACACGACGACGGGACAGGCCTTCACCGCCGAAGGTGGAATGGGCTGGCAGCGCACCCCCAAGGGCGAGCTGTTCCTCGCAGCCGTGACCTCCCTCAACGAGGACACCTTCTACGAGTCCGCCGACAACCGCGCGCAGCGCATCCAGGCGCTCACAGCTTCACCCGAGATCGTCAACAGCCCCGAGTGGGCGCTCGGCATGGTCCGCTGGCTCCGCCAGGAAGTCGGACTCCGCTCAATCCCCGGTGTTGTCGCCATGACCGTCGTTAAGGCTCGCCTGGACGCTGGCCTGACCGGCACGAACCGTCAGATCATCGAAGCGGCCATCGGTCGCCTCGACGAGGCCTCCGACGTGCTTGCCGGGTGGATGAGCCTGTATGGGCGCAAAATCCCGTCCTGTGTGCGCCGTGGCGTTGCCGACGCACTGCGTGCCCGTCTGTCTGAGCGGTCCTACCTCAAGTGGGTTGGCCGCATGAACGCGGGTAACGTCAGCCTTCGGGATGTCGTCAACCTGACGCACCCCAAGCCGAAGACCAAGACGCAGGAAGCGCTCATCAAGTTCGCCCTCGACGAGGGCTACGGCAAGAAGGGTGACGACTCGAAGCTCCCCGTCATCCGAGCTCGCCGCCAGTTCCTCGCCATGAATCGTGACGCGCAGATCCGCGCCCTCACCGGCCCGGACGCGAAGGATGTTCTGCGTAAGGCTGCGCTCACCCACGAGGTGATCGCGGGCGCAATCGGGACGATCCCCGCCGACGTGTGGGAAACCCTCGTCCCGAACATGGGCTACATGGCCCTGCGGATGAACCTCCGACGTATCGAAGCGTCCGGCGTGAGCCGTTCTCTGATCGCCACGATCAACGAGCGCCTGAGCGACGTGGAAGAGGCTGCGAAGTCTCGCACCATGCCGGTCTCGTTCTATGCGGCGTACAAGAACGCGCCGCTGGCCTTCGCCGCCGCCCTCCAGGACGCAGCGAACGCTTCGCTCGAGAACGTGCCCACCCTCAAGGGGCGCACGCTGGTCCTCCTGGACCGCTCCTACTCGATGAGCGCCCCTCTGTCGGCGAAGTCGTCGCTGAGCTGCCAGGACACGGCTAACGTGTTCGCGTCGGCACTCGCACTTCGTGGCGAGAACGTCCGCGTGGTCGCGTTTGACAACCACATGGAAGACGTGAACATCAACAGCGCGGACCTGCTCCGCGTCGTGGACCAGATGCCCACTCCTCGAGGTGGCACCTACACGCCCGAAGCTATCCGTTGGGCCCACGAGGGCGGTCGCCAGTACGACCGTATCGTCATCCTGACGGATGAGCAGTACACAGGCGATAGCGTCGACAAGGCTCTCGATACCTACGCCCCAGGGGTTCCGGTGTTCACGTGGAACCTCGCGGGCTACAGGACAGCCCAGATGGAGACCCGTGAGGGCCGCTGGACCTTCGGAGGCCTCTCCGACAAGGGCTTCCAGATGATCCCGCTCCTCGAGCGGGGTATCGGCCAGTCCTGGCCCTGGGAGTAACCACCACCCAGGGGCCTCACCCAACACTCCCACCACAGGGTGAGGCCCCGCTAACGCCCCTATAGCTCAGTTGGTTAGAGCTGCGGACTTTTAATCCGAGGGTCGCAGGTTCGAGTCCTGCTGGGGGCACGCAGTGGAAAACTGAACATGGTCCTATGGGGTAGCGGTCAGCCCGCCAGATTTTCACTTTGGAAACCCGAGTTCGACTCTCGGTAGGACTACTCCGATCCGGTGTAGCTCAACGGACAGAGCGGGGGACTTCTAATCCCAAGGTTGCAGGTTCGAGCCCTGTCACCGGAGCGATCACAACTGATCATTCTCGGATGGTGTAATGGCAGCACACCGGATTTTGGCTCCGGGTGTCTAGGTTCGAGTCCTAGTCCGAGAGCGTGAACGGGTGCGTCCCTGTCGAGAAGATAGTGATGTGCCCGTTGCTTATGCCCCAGAAAGCAAAGGAACGAAAGGGAGGACCCTATGACTATTGGGGAGAGTAAGGCCGCAGAAAACATGAAGCGACGCCGTTTCTATGCCGCGGCTATGAGCGTCAACGCGCTCATCTGGTCCGCCATCCTCGCGGGCCTGGCTTACGTGGGCTTGATCGGCCCCGCAGCGTGGGCTGTAGCGCGGCAGGAAGCAGTGCTCGGCCAGGTGTTTACGGGTTGGCTGACGAAGGTCAACATGCCGGCCGTCCTGTGGGAGCACGGGACCGTTTTCATCTCCTCCTACTCGGGAGGCACAGCGCACCTCACGTCGGGGGAGACCGTCGCGATCGACGACATCACGGTCACTCACCCCCTCAACGTGATCGCCGAACGCGCCGTTACTGCGAACACCGTGACAGCAGCGATCGTTGTGGGCTTCGTCCTGCTACTCGCAATCCTCCTGCGTCCCGCCGACATCACGGACGTGAGCCTCCTGGAAAATGACCTCACGTGGGCATTCGAGTGGCCCACACCGACGACGAGTGAGAAGCAGCGCCAGAAGTCCCGCGCGCGTCGCCAGCAGCGGCTAGAAGAGTTCGCCGCGGCCCAGGCAGAAGCCGACACCACCGACGCTGAAACCAATGCTGATACAACCCAGAACCGCGCGCAGGAACGCCCCGCAGGTGTCGAGTTCCTGGAAACCCGACTCTCGGAAGGAACCGCCAATGAATGAGCCGCTTATCGTCGCGTTCGCCGCGGCCCTCGTCGCGTCCGCAGCCTTCATGGTCGCCACCGTCGTCCTCATGGGTGACACGGCCTTCAAGCGCAGCGCAGACACCCTCAGCGCCACACTCACAGTCGCACTCATCAGCGCCGCCTTCGCCTCCCCGATCTTCACTCCCGCCACCTACCAGGTGCCCGACGTGATCCACGCCTGGGTGAACTTCGGCCTCGCAGCACTCGCGCTGCTCCTAATGATGGTCACGGTGTGGAACATGTTCCGCCGCTACCCCGACGTGCCCCTCACAATCCACTGGAGCGCATGGGCCATCAACGGCATCCTCGGATACGCCCTATGCGGCTTCATCCCCACCATCCACTTCATCCACACCATCAGCCCGTGGGTCTGAAAGGAACAAGATCATGAACAGCGATAAGCGGAAGCCATCAATATTGCGGGCTGTGGGCGTAATCCTATTCCTCGCGTTTTTCATGGCCTCCCTCATGTCCAACTGTAACGGGGTGGGCGCGATGTTGCAGCGAGCGAACGAGGCCCGCTCCTCCCGCAACGTGGACACCAGTGCCGTCGCTGAAGGAACCCTCAGCGACCTCAACAACCTGACCGTCAACGACAACCCCACACCTCCCGAGAAGTACAACCGGGTGGAGCAGTTCGGCCCCGCCTGGAAGGACGTGGACCATAACGGCTGCGATACGAGGAATGACATCCTCGCCCGCGACCTCACCGTCCAGGGAAAGCGTAACTCCTGCGTCATCACCGCCGGCCAACTCGCAGACCCCTACTCGGGCGAGCGGATCGACTTCCGCAAGAAGGATGCATCGAAGGTCCAGATCGACCATGTTGTCGCCCTCGAGAACGCCTGGCAGTCCGGCGCATACAAGCTCACCCAGGAAGATCGTGAAGCTCTTGCCAACGACCCCGACAACCTCCTGGCCGTCAACGGCCACGACAACATGACTAAGGGCTCCAAGAGTGCAGACCAGTGGATGCCGCCAAAGGTAGACTACGCCTGTGCCTACGCCTCTAAGCAGGTCCAGATCAAGACCCGCTACGCTCTCACAGTGACCACAGCAGAGAAGCAGGCCCTCGCCGACGCGCTAGCAACCTGCACCACCAACTAGAAAGGCCCATCCCAATGGCATTTACGACAGCGCAGAAGCGCGAAGTAATCCAGGCGAAGTATCCGACTGCCAGCAACATCGCCGTGAGCGGCAACGTCTTCTTCGCCGCCTTCCCTGATGCGGAGCCCATCATCGGCTGGCTCCACGCTCGCCCAGGTGCCTACCTGTTGGTGCGAGCCGCAGCACGAGTAACCACCTGCCCGGAACTGTCCACCGTCCCGCCCCGCTGGTTCCTCGACGCGGCATGGGAATACGCGCACAACGCCGACGCTCGCACCAAGTGGTACTTGAAGACGCTCAACTGCGCCCGAGAGACATTCCCCTCAAGGAAGGGTACCCGCTGGATCCGCATCAGCGAAACCCACCCATTCTTCAAGGACTCCGGCGGCTGCTCCCACTTCGAGATCTCAGGCAAAGAGAAGGTGTTTCGAGGGATGCGCAACGGAGTCGATACAGTCAAGACCTTCCCGAAGGCCAACCTTCTTTCCGCTCTAACGGAAGCGCCTGGCCCCATCGAGCACAGAGTGGATGCGTGACCGCCATGGCTTTCACGACAAAGGAAGTGCGCCCCGTCTTCGAGCGCAATTTTGGTGCAACTCGCAGATTCGTCGTTAAAGGCAACCTAGCATTCGCCGTTCTTGAGGCAGGCGAGCCAGTGTTCGGCTTCGTCGGTCCTGCTGCTCTGCCTCGTGTGGAGTCGTGCGTGAGCCTCAACAGCCACTCAGTTCCTCTGGACGTGGTGCCGCCCCAGTGGTTTGCGAAAGTGGTAAGCGAGCGCATCTCTGGCATGTCTACAGAGGTGCAGCGAAACTACTGGACTACGCTCGTTGCAGCCAGCAAAGCCCTCGGTGGCAACAGTGGGCATATCCAGCTTGGCGAGCAACACCCATTCGCACAACACGCGAGAGCCGTGAGCCTCACCGTGCTCGGGAATCGAGTTGAAGCCGCAGATCGACATGGGGGCAGGGTGGGCGTCTACACGAAGCCAGGCATCATGCACGCCCTCACCTCACAACCGGGGCCGATCATCTCCTGGTCCTAGCTAACTCGTCACTCAGCGTAGGCGGCACCTCTCCTCTGAATACATCGAGGGGAGGTGCCGCACTGTGCGGTTACGTACAAGGAATCAACTGAAAGGAACAGTAATCATGACACCAAAACGAAAGCGCCCCACCGACCTCACCCGCAACACGGTCCATGCGCAGAAAGACCTCGCTCGCGTCCTGCGTGCCTGGGCTGACGACCTCGAGAAGGGAGGCGCAGACATGGATGCACTCGCTCGGAAGGGCACGCTTGCTGCGTGGGCTCAGAGGCGCGCGGAGCGTCAGATGCGACATGTGGGTTCAGCGTTTGAGCGCGTGATTACATGCGCGTCGGAGGCTGATCGTCGAGGCGTGTCTGGTGGCCGGTGAGGTCACTGTAGGGAGTCCCCAGAGCTGTTGGTTGGTGGTTCTGGGGTTTTCTCAACCCTAAATGGCATGTGACCTACTTAACCAATTAGGGGGATGTTAGTGCTTGCGGGCAAACTAACCCACAAGCTATGATCAAACCAATAACCCAGTCACACGAGAAGGAGACACCCTCATGACCACCAACACCGCCATCGACTACACTAAGCTCGCCGACACTGCGGCCAAGACCTACACGACCTCCCGAGATGCGCGCTCCCGCGCCATCGCCAACCTCGCCGTCGTAGACAGCGACCGACGCGGCTACCAGGACATCATCACCGCCGACGGACACATCGACATGCCCCTATTCGCCGCCTGGTTCACCCAGGACGAGAAAAACGAGATCGCAGAGCGGGCAGTCGCCTACTACCTGGCCGCCAACAAGTTCGAGGAGTACACGCGAGGCACTATGCGCTACTTCGAGGACGCGATGGCCACCAGCACTGCGCTCGCCCTCATCACCGAGGTCCACCGCCTCATCCACCAGGACAGTAACATGGGTGCTCTCTTGCGCGAACTACGCGACAGCGAAGAGGGGCAGGAACTCGCCGTCTATCCCGACTTCTCTAAGATGTTCGCGTTTGTCGCCAATTCCGAGTGCCGCGCCAACAGCGCCAAGGGCGCTCTTCTCGATAGCGCATCTGACACCCTCCGCAAGGCAATGGCACCCTACAACAGGGACGCTGTGACGCTCATGCTCATCCGCTTCTTCAAGAGAGACACAGACGAGCATGGAAACCTCGTCTACGACAACCACTACTTTAACCTCCACACACTGCACGATGTTGAACTCAACAACAACATGCGCGCATCCGAGTCACAGTTTTGCACAGTCGATACCATGCTAACGAGGCACTTCTACATGGAAGCCAGGAGCCGCCTCAGCGACTCCATCTCGCGCGCCACCAAGAACATGCAGGGGCGTATCAAGAACGGACTGGGCACACTGGGCAACTAAAAGAAGACGGACACGCAGAGAGAAAGGACAAGACATCATGACCGCCATCACCGCCACCCCCGCCCGGGCCCGACTCGCCGACCCCCAGACAAGCTGGGATGCGGCCCTCACAGTCAACGCCACGAAGTCGTGGCTCCTCTTCGCAGAACTCAAAACCATCGAAAAGGAAGAGTGGATCTGTGAAGAGGTGACCGACGAAGCCTTCTTCACCAGACTTACCCCGTCTCGCGCTCGAACCATCGTGTCCGACTGGAAGAAGCAGGGCTACATCGAAACGCTGCCCAAGCGCGCCAAGACATCCACTGGGCGCACCGCCCAGCTCCACCAGCTCACGCCAAAGGGGCGCGAACTCGTCGCAGTTCTCCGAGACATCAACCGAAAGGACAGTCAGTGACAGAAGAAGACCCAGCCCCACCAGCGGCACCATCAGCGGCGGAAACGCTCGCGCGCCTACAGCTCACCCTTAAGGCACGCCAGACCAGCGCCGCCCATGCTCTCATTACAAGGGCGCGCATCAACGCCCGAAACTACCCGTCGGAAGCAACCACGCCTCCACGAATCTCACGCAAGAAAGGCAAGAACAATGGCACCACGTAAACCGAAGAAGATCCCCAAGGTTCTGAGTGGAGATGACTGGGTGGAGATTGCCCCTGTAGTCCTCGCGCTGGCCAAGTACTTCAAGGGTCTCATCAAAGAAGCCGAAGGACCAGCCCGTGAGTACATCATCAAGGAGCTGGACAGTTTGTTCCCTGTAGTTGCAGAGAAGGGCGGGCTCAAGATTGACGCGGACGCAACAGGTAACTCGGGCACCCTCTCCTACAGGGGTCCGTCGCGAAAGGCTGGCACCGGCCTTGAGGTCGAAAACGCCCTAGGGCTTATGCTTTGGTGCGAGGAGCATGGCATCGACCACGGTGCGCAGCCGTCTGTCGTGTTCCCCGAAGAGTTCATCAAGAACCTGGAGAAGCTGGTCGAACAGAACGGAGGTGTTCTTCCCGACGGCGTCGTGGATACCACGGCGTATACGAAGGAAACCTTGGTCGTTCGAATGAGTGAAGATCAGGAGAGGCACCTTTTGGAGAAGAAGGGCGGCATGACGCTGAAGGACTTCTATCGACTGCTCACCTACGACATCGATCCCAAGAAGAAGTAAAACTTCTACCACGTCCACTACATGTAGAGAAAGGTTACCTACATGTCCCACAAGACCACCAACGCACAGCCCGCCGCTAAGAAGGCTGCATCCAAGACCCGCGCCTCCAAGACTGTTGAGAAGGCTGAGGAAACCCCTACGATCTCGTATGAGATGCCCGGCTACAAGGCGCTCAGTGAGGAGGAAATGCGTCGCGACTTGGCCGAAGCTGGCATCTACGCCCAGGCACACGCGCTCGTGCCTTATCAGATGCGAGGAAACACAGGTGACATGTATCTGCTCATGCAGATCGCCAAGCACCTGAACATCCCCCTCATCACCGCCCTGCGTGGCCTGTCATTCATCGGCGACAAGGACGTGAAGCCCGCAATGACGGCGCAGCTCATGTCCGCGCTCGTCCGCAACGCAGGCCACACGCTCCGCGAACAGTGGGACCAGGAGACCAACACGGCCACCGCCACCCTCATCCGCAAGGACGACCCGTCGTTCGAGCACGTCGCCGTCTGGGACGAGGAGAAGGCCCGCGTCGCTGGCCTGTGGGAATCGACCCCCACGTGGGTCCAGTACCCGAAAGCCATGCTCACCGCCCGCGCCATGAGCGAGGTGTGCCGTCACGCAGCATCCGAAGTCCTCCTGGGCTTCAGCTACGTGCCCGAAGAGTTCCAGACCGCCGAGTCGGCCTCGCGTGTCCTGGACATGCGTGAGCAGGTGAAGCACGACATGACCCGACTGAACCTGTCGAGCGAGAAGGTCGCCGAAGTCCTCGACGGCGTGACCCTCCCCGGCATCCCCGTCGCCCTCATGACTCCGCGAGAGCTGGAAGAAGTCAACGCCCGCATCGGCGTGATCGAATACGAGCGCGACAAGGACAAGATCGACAACGTGCGCGAGCGCATCCAGAAGGGCCTCGACCTCCTGCACCTGACCGAAGGCGCGTTCGCTGAAATCGTGCGCCGCAACGTGCGCCCCGGCAGGGGATACGACACGATGAACCTGCGCGAGGCCGAGCAGGTGCTCGACGTGCTCATCCGCCAGGCGAAAAAGTCGGGTAACCGCTCTGGTCAGCGCCAGCCTTCCCAGCAGGCTCCGGCCCAGCAGCCCATGCAGCAGCAGGCCCCCGCCCAGCCCGCCCAGAGCGCCCAGCAGCAGGCTCGCCCGCAGGCACAGCAGGCCCTCCAGCAGCGCCCAGAACCGGCCCCACAGCCCCAGCAGACCCCCGCGCCCGCGCAGGAGTCCTACGGCCTCTACGACGAGTCTCAGCGTCCCGAGCAGTACCCGCCGCTCGGCTCCCAGAAGCCGAAGGGAGTATCTGGCCCCATGGGCATGATCCAGCGCACCATGCGGACCCAGGGCCTCTCCGAGGATGAACTGCCCATCGTCCTCGCTTACGTCTTCGGTGACAAGCAAGTGAACGTGGATGAGCTGACTATGGACGAAACGACCGCCGTCCTTGCTGGCATCCAGCGCTACGCAGCAAAAGCCGGAGCCCCGGAGCCTACCGCTGAACTCCCCCTCAATGGTGACGCGCCCGCCGACACGGACAACCTGGACGACCTGGAAGCGTCCTACAGCGCACAGGGAGGCGAGGTGAACGACGATGAGTCTGAGACGTGGAACGAAGGCTGGCCGGAAACGGCAAAGCCCGGCGGCGGCGCGAACCAGTAGTGGCCCGAGCCAGCAAACCCGCGAACTCATCTACGGGCGCGACATGTGGCGGTGCGCTCGATGCGGCAAGGATGTCACCTACATCCAATCCAGCATCCAGCACCGCAAAGCCCGCGGCATGGGCGGCACAAACGACCCGTCGATCAACAGCCCCGCAAACCTCATCGTCCTATGCGGCTCCGGCACCACTGGATGCCACGGCCACGTCGAAGTGAACAGGCGCGAAGCCCGCAACTACGGGTGGGCGGTCTCCCAATACGCGGACCCCCACGATGTGCCCGTCCAATACAAGGACGGCCTGTTCCTCCTTGACGATGCCGGTCACCGCATCCCCACCAAATAACCACACAAACCACCACCTGAAAGGGGTGAACTCATGTCAAAACGGATCTACGTCGCATTGCCTCTTGGCTACACGCGCGAGACCTCCTACGCAGCCGAAGACGCTCTCAGGCTCCTCGGCTACGAACCAGCCAACCCAGCCGACAACGGCACCAACGACCGAGCCAACCTGTGTATGCTGACCCAGTGCGACGGCGTACTCCTCACTCCCAACTGGGAGACCAGCCCCATGAGCATGATCGCCGTTACCGTCGCCCACCACCTCGACATCCCTGTTGGTACATACGATCAGTGGTCCGCCCGCCCCGCAGCAGGGGGGCAGTGATGAGCCGCAACGACCAGGACAACGGAGCGCTCAGCTCTCTCGTCATGCCCGAAGCCTGGACCGAGAGGGCCGCGTGCGTGGGAGCCCTCAACCCCGACGCTTGGTTCCCCGAGCGCGGAGCAAACGGCAACATGGAAGCTCGCCTCGCCCTGAGAGCCTGTGCTGACTGCCCCGTCAAGGATCTGTGTCTCAAGGAAGCGCTCGCCCAGGGCCCCTCCTGCGAGGGAATCTGGGGCGGCACCACGCACGCCGAGCGACGCAAGATGCTCCGCATGGGCTGCAAGACCCTCGAGGAGTACAAGGCCCTCACTGAGCCGAAGATCGAGGAACCCGCCCAGGCCCCCGAACAATCCGAGCAGGACACGCCCACCGTTGAACCTGCCGCCCCCGTGAAGGACAAGACCACAACCTTCCCCGACATCCTCTCGGAGGTGATGCAACTGCCTGGGAACTACACAATCGGAAGCCTGTTCTCGGGCTATTAACGGTGGCCTAGACCTCGGCGTACAACTCGCCCTCGGCCCCGCACGCCTCGTATGGGTGAGCGACATCGAACCCGGACCCCAAGCCATCCTCGCCCACCATCACCCAGATGTGCCCAACCTTGGGGACATCACGCGAATCGACTGGACGAAGGTTGAACCCGTAGACGTAATCTGCGGCGGCTCACCCTGCACCGACCTCTCGCTCGCCGGCGCTCGAGCTGGCATGACCAAGGGCACCCGCTCAGGACTGTGGGAGTCCATGTTCCACGCAATCACCGCTATCCGCCCCAGGCTAGTCGTCTGGGAAAACGTCCAAGGAGCGCTCAGTGCATCAGCTTTTAGCCTCATGGAACCAGAAACGGGACATCTGGGAGGACGGACAACCGGACCTGTTCTCCGAGCACTCGGGCGTGTACTCGGAGACCTTGCCAGCATCGGGTATGACGCGACGTGGACAGTTGTTCAGGCTTCCGACGTTGGAGCGCCCCACAAGCGGGCCCGAGTCTTCGTTGTTGCTCACCCCCACGGCGAACCTTGGCTCGAACGGTGGGAGCCAACCACCCGAGAAACGCCGGGCGGGCGGTCATGGCCCGACGTTAGCGGACGTGATCGAACACCTCGAACCCTGATCCCCACACCAACCGCATCAGACTGGAAGGGCGGCTACCACCAGGAGGGGAAGGGGATGAGCCTGTCTCAGGCAACCAAGCTCCTCCCCACTCCCGTCGCCCAGGCCCCAGGGAACACTGCCGAAGCACACCTACGGAAGAAGCCAGGCCGCACACAAGTCACCGACTTGGGCATCATCGCCCGCGAAGGCCTCTTCGCAACCGGAGGGAACCTTCTACCCACCCCGCAGGCCACCAACGCGACATATTCCTCCAACGGCTACGGCCCCAACCTGCACGAAACAGCAGGAACCCTACGCGACAGTTTCGGCCCCTACGCGCCTGCCGTCGCCCACTGGGAAACCGTCACCGGGCGTGCAGCTCCAGCCCCGACAGAACCCCCTCTACGCGAGGGTGGCAAACCGCGCCTGTCTGTCCGCTTCGTCGAGTGGCTCATGGGACTGCCCGACGGGCACGTCACGGGCGTAGGCCTCTCGCGCGAGAAAACCCTGCGCGCCCTCGGCAACGGAGTTGTCCCACTGCAAGCAGCCGAAGGGATCCTGCGAGCCCTCCAGCAGGAACGCCAAGTCGCCCTCGAGGAAGGCTGGCCTGAATACACTCAACCAACCAGCAAGGAACAACCATGAACGCCGTCGCATACATCACCACACGCAACCACAAGGCAGACGCAGACCACCTCAACAGGCAAGGCCTGCACGTCACCGTCGAAACGGACCCAGACGGAACGCCATTCCTTGCGCTCACAGTGCCGAACGGGCACCTGCGCGGGCTGTGCTACGTGAACCCAGGCGACGCGATCGTCTGGAACGCCGACCACAAGCCATTCTCCCCCACCGTCGTACCAGAGCCACTTGTGTCGGCCATCAAGAGGTACATCCAATCAACACAGAAGAAGTCGCGCCGATGAACGCTGAGGACATCCTCAACGCCCTACGCCACCACTACCCGACAGCGGCGTTCGTACCCGAGCTCACCATCAACGTGGCGTAGAAGAACCTGTGCGTGACCTGTCGCCAGGCGCGGACCTTGGCGAGGCTTTCTCTCTTCGCATCGGCCCGGCCCACCTTGATCTCGATAGCTGTGCGGATGCGCTTGTCGAACGTCAACTACCGCGACGACTAGCGTCGCGGTTTGTCCCTGCCCGGCGGTAAACGAGGGGCCGATCAACGTCGGCTTCTCTCCCGCTTTTATTACCCATTGCTGGGCTGGCGGAACATCTGGGGTGGTTGACAGCACCCCGCCCATGTCAGACCTTGTCCGACTGGGATTCAACGAGACTCTGGTATCCGAGCCGTTGAATGTTCATCGCAGCTACGCGGTCATCGTTAGACCTGTAGCCACAGTTCGAGCAGTGGTATTCGTGCAACCGCTTATCCCTGTTCGCCTTGCGTACTGTGCCGCATTTCGGGCAGGTCTGACTCGTATAACGCGGGTCAACCACGATGACGGAATGCCCGGCCTTCTTGGCCTTGTATTCGATCATCTGGCGTAGCTGGTGAAACGCCCAACTGACCTGCACATACCTGTCTTGCACGCGGACTTTTTCGGTTGCGTGACGAACACCTTCAAGGTTTTCCAACGCGAAGAGCGTGGGCTTGGACTGTCGGCTGACGAGTGCCTTAGAGACCTGATGATTCACGTCTCTCATCCAACGGTTTTCTCTCTTGCCGATGTTCCTGAGCCTGCGTCTTGCGCTGCGCGTCCCCCTCTTTTGTAGGGAGGCGCGTAGCCTCTTGTAATGCTCGCGCTTGCTTTTCACCTCCTTCCCGTCGTAGAAAACGGTGCTCCCGTCACTGTCGTAGCTGGTGGCGAGGAAACGGATACCCAAGTCCACTCCGACGACTTGCTGTGGTCGGGATGGTTCGGGTAGTTCCACGGTGCTAGGAATGAGCAGGAGCCACTTCCCGTTCCGGTTCAACAGTCGGGCCGTACCGAACTTGCCGTGGCGGTATGGTTCGGGCATATGAGTCCAGTCAACGGGGACTTTGATTCGCCCTGCAAGAGTATTCACGCTCAATCGCCCGTCTTTGAGGATGCTGTAGTCTCTGTTCCATACGAGGTCGTAGCCGGGGGAATGGTATTCCGGTTGGCTGGTCGCCCACGGGCTTCCGTGCATGGCTTTGATGGTCCGATAGTTCCCGATGACGCGGATTATGGACGATTGCGCCATCTGTGCTCCCACGTGGTATTCATCGCGGAGCCTACGGTAGACAAGCTGGTTGAGCGTTTTCTGGCTGAGTGTCCTATGCTCCCACGCTGTTTTGCTGGCCGTGTTGCAGCAGTCAAGGTAAGCGGAGCATGTGTCGGAGAGTGTCTTAGATTGGTCGGGAGTCGCTTCGACACACACTGCGTAGGTGAGCGTATTAAGCATGTGCCTCTCCCTTACCTGGTATTAGTTTCAATGACTGTTATTATAGTAACAGGTTATTGAAAGAAAGGGAAGGTGATTCCTCCCCGCCCACAAGAGGCTGGGAGTCCTCGCCAAAAAATCATGAACCCGCGAATCACGCAAGCCCTACGCCCAGCCGAAGATGGGGCCATGAAACGCAAGAAGAAGCTCCGCTGGGGCAAGACCAGCTGGTGCGTGAAACCGCCCCGCAAGATCCGGTACCGCACCAAGCTCGACGCGAAGCTCGCCCTCGCCTCCACGCAGCGTTCGCGTAACCCGCGACGTGAAGAGCGCCGCTACTACAGGTGTCCAGCGTGCAAGGGCTGGCACCTCACCTCACACTGACTACCGCACGGTAATAAACAGTGTCGCTTTGAGCGCTTGGGTCTCGTTCTCCACGGGGGCTAGACCCGAGTAAAGCGAGCCGCATAGTGCATAACGCTTGCCCGAAAGAGTTGATATATGGCCGAAAGGTGCGCTTTGGGGAATATGTTTCTACGCTCTGGTTTAGGTTCGCGCGCTATAGTAGTCCATTTGGCGCAAGGTAAGCATAAATGCACTATGACCCACTTAACCAAATGTGGGGATAATGTGCCCCCAAAACAGTGGTACCGTTGCCACAACAAACCATCCATGCAGAAAGGAACGTCACCATGGAACAGAACCAGATCCTCGGATACCTCGGGGGCCTTTTTCAAAAGAACGCGCCGATCACCGACGAGGTGTTCAGCGCGCTCAAGGAATGCCTGACCCCCTACAACGTCGGCGAAAATACGAAGGTGTCCGGCGACACCGTGCGTATCCGCGCCGCCATCGACTCCCTCGGATTCCGACACGGCGTCAACCTCGACGCATACGTCGAATACCAGGAGAATGAGGGAGAAACACCCACTGTCTTCCTCACCATCGAGTCCGAAGAGGGCTACCGTTCGTCTCGTCACTCGAAGCTAACCTTCAAGATCAGCGAGAGCGGATACGCGAGCACTATCCTGGAGTGTTCCAGCCGTGACGGTGAAGGCTGGTATACGTACCAGATCCCCACCATGCTCGGTGTGGGAACGGCGTATTACGCGCTTCTCGCGTGGGAGGAGTACCAGGGGATCAAAGCTGGCCGCCTCGATGCGGTTCCTGCTGATGATGAATGGAGCAGTTATCTCGAAGACTACCCTGAAGCTGACAACGATGAGCGTACAGAGGAGGAGAAGCTTACGTCGGCGCTCCTGCTCCTGGCGCAGGGTGCCGAAGAAGTCAGCGACGAGGACGACGAAGACGAGGAGGATGCGTGAACGCCACCTACCTGCCCCCGACCACCAAGGCGGTCTCTCTCGCCTCCCTGCTCCAGGTCCACTTGGATCAGGCAGAGCGCGTCACTGATCCACTCACTCATTTGGAGAACATCTCCATGGGTGGCCTGCGAGTCATCGACCGCCGCAACGGTCGCGCTTATCTGCGTGACGGCTCCGCCATCACTGCTCGCAAGAAGAGCAGGAACGCTGAGTGGGTCGTTGAAGCGCGCGGCCCAATCAAAAAGAAAGGACAGTTCATCCGATGAGTTATCGACGGTGGATCTCGGACGTAACGTTCGAGGCGGGCGATCTCTCCAAGGCAACCTTCACGCGAGCCGACGAGGAGATATTCGAGCAGTGGCTCGTCAACTACATCGCCACTCACGACGAGCTCAGCAAACAGGGGGTCAGGGGCTACATTTACCTGATGTTCGCCTGGGACTTCACCTACGGCCCCGACGGGCGACTCGTAGGCTTGTCAGCCCATTTCCCCTGGAATGACGATTACGTCCCTAGCTTCTTCCCTATCGAGCTGGCTGGAATCAGCCGTTTCTTCCGCGAGCGCGGCGTGCGCTTCAAGCTGGTCTTCAACAAGGCTGGTGAAGAGGACGATGATCGCTCGCAGATCACCACCACCCACGGCGGCGTGTGGGAGGCTTACGGGAAGCTCGTCTACGGCAAGCGTGAACGCATTGCCTAAGTCGATCACAGTGTGGGTGCCGGGTAAACCCGAGACGCAGGGCTCTACCCGGTGCTTCACGCCCCAAGGATCACGCAAGCCGGTCATCGTTCACGACAATCCCCGGCTCGGAGCGTGGCGCACCGCCGTCACCTTCCTTGTCAAGCACGCCGCCCACAAGGACCGCTGGGAGACCCCTCTGGACGAGCCAGTCGAGGTGGTCGCTGAGTTCTACCTCCAACCTCCTAAACGACCACGGTTTGAACTCCCCGCCGTCAAACCTGACCTCGATAAGCTCCAACGAGCGATCGGCGACGCCCTCGGCAACGGGATCCTCAAAGACGACAGCCGCATCGTCCACTGGAACGTGTGGAAGCACTACGGCATAAAACAGGGCGTGAAACTCACGCTCACCAGACTCACTCAGGAAGAAGTCACCAGACTCGCTCAGGAAGGAGAAGATGAACAATGATGAAGACAGCGAAAACTACGCTGCGGAGCGCACTAGGAACCGCCCTGTTCGCCCTTGGAACAGTCTCCACGCTCGCGTGGCTCATCGGCTTCGGCAGCGGCCTCGTAGCCTTGTGCTCAGCACTGTTCTACCCCTCCCTCGTCGTCGATGCGGCACTCCCGCTCCTTGGAGCTGGGGCCGTCAGCTTCGCCGTCAGGGGTATTTCCATCTTCGGCTTACGCCTCATGGCCCCGAAAGACAAACGTCAACCCCTCCGAACCGACCTCATCGGATGGATCGGCTTCATTGACAACGAGACCCTAAGTATGACGCTAGATGCAGGAAAGGAAGTACCAGATGGGTACGCGAAGACCACCAACTGACCAGCCGCGCCCCTGCCAGCTCAGGCGAACCCCCGAAGCCATGCAAGTCACCAGCGACAACCTGCGCCAAGTTGCCAAATGGTGCCACGGTGTGCTGCGAACCGAGGGCGGCAAGATCGCCCTCATCGAAGTCACAAACACCACCACATCACAGTCCACCGTCGCCCACGTCGGCGACTACATCGTGCGCCGATACCGCGGCAATCGATCCATCTTCGTCCCCATTCCGCCAGAGGAGTTCGAGCAGGAATGGACACTCCGACCCATCAAGAAGGAACCCCGATGAGCAACAACGACAACGAGCTCCGCATCAGCGGAAACCTGACCCGCGACCCCGAGCTGCGCTACACCCAGTCCGGGAAGCCCGTCGCATCATTCACCGTCGCTGTCAACCGCCGAGTCCGCGACCAGTCCGGCAACTGGGTGGATGGCACCACTCTCTTCGTGCAGTGCGTAGCCTGGGAACAACTCGGCGAGAACGTCGTAGAGTCCCTGCGAAAGGGCGCGACTGTCGCCGTCTCTGGCAGAGTCGAGCCCAAGGAGTACGAGTCGAACGGTGTGAAGGTTCGTGGCTTCGAACTGATCGCCGACGATGTCAGTGTCTCCCTGCGCCGCCAGCAGGCCACCGTCAAGAAGACCACCCCCTCACCCAGCGGTCAGGGTAACGGCTACAACTCCTACAGCCCCAACACTCAATATACGACAGACCCCTACAGCACAGGGGCACCTTTCTAGCCCAGACAGGACACAACAATGGCCAGCGCCTCCCACATGTTCCCGTTCATACTCACCCTCCCCGACGGGACCCTCCACGATACAGTCCGCATCTACGCGGAAACCCTCGAGGCCGTCGCAGAATGGTGCGGCGGGGAAGTGGGAGGCGCAGCCATCCCCGGCAAAGGCACCGTCGCCGGCATCCTCTACCCCACAGGTAAAGGCCACGATGCGTTCGCGCCCGTCGGCTCCTACCTTCTACGGGGAGCCATCTCCACCCAGCACATGAGCGCCGAAGAGTTCAACAAGATCTACACGAGCCTCTGACAGTCCATGCCCACCCCAACTGCGCAGCAGATCATCGCCGCAGCACGCCGCAACGCAGCCATGCTCCCGTCTGAGCAAGCCGCCGCCCGCGAGCGCCGCAACACGGCGCGCAAAGCCGCTCGCAAAGCCCGCGAAGCGGCCAAACCAGTGCGCGCCGCCCGAGAACTCCCACCGATCGACGGTGCGCACTGGGTGAAGCGACGCTACGGCTCCAACTGGATCTACCCAGCAGTCCAACTCACCAGCCCCCATGTCGCACGTCTCATTACCCAATGGGCACCACGCGCCACCCGCTACGTCGAAACCCCCTCCATGTGGGGCCTGTACGTGTGGAACAGCAGGCGTGGACCTGAACCTGTTCTCGCGCAAGAAGGTCAGTATATTGTGCGCACAAAGTATGGGCTACGAGTAATGCAACCAGCCGTTTTCCAGCAGCTTTACGAACCCTTCGCGCCACAAAACAAGTAATGCTCACCTAGTGGCAGGCAATGCCTGTAACCACAACGAAACAAAGGTGACAACAACCACACTACGCGCATTAAAGAGACATTTTTAGTTGCAAAACAACCACTTTCGCAACCATCACAAACTAATACGCCAACAAAAATCAGAAAATACGCTTGAAAAACATTCAGCGTACATATAGGCTTTCCACGAAAGCACGGAGTGAGGGAGCATCACTCCCTCCATCAACACAGAAGGAGAGACATTCTTGTCTACCAAGGTTATGAAGCGTTCGGCCCTCACGAAGGCCGTCACGCTATTCGCGCTCGCGGGTCTGGGCGTTATCGCCCACCCCGTAGCGGCGACGTTCGCCACTCCCGAAAACGCCACCGACGACACGCCCGTCGCTGCCCCCGCCCGCTCGGGCAACGACATCACCGGAAATGATGGCGGCGCATCGACCGCCACCGGCGGCATCCAGATCGACGGCGTGCGCGCCACCCGCGAGTATGACAAGCCGAGCGTCGGATCGTCGGTCAAGGTCCACGTGGACTACTCCGGCAAGAAGGTCACCCAGGGCGCGACCTTCACAATCAGCCTGGGCGAGGGCCTTAAGGTGCCCGCAGGCATGAATAAGGTGCCTCTCAAGGCCACCACCCTTGACGGCTCCCACGAGGAGAACATCGGCGAGTGCACCGTCACCGACAATGCGCTCAACTGCGAGATCACCGCAGACATCGCTACCGCCCTCGGCGGTAACGGCGACCTCAAGGCCGCATACGTGGACTTCCAGGCGGCTATCGACTCCTCTGCCACCGGCAAGAAGTCCGTCGAAATCACCGTCGCTGGCACCACCTACACGGTGTCCATGGGAGAAGGCGTCGTCGGTGAGGGTTACGAGAAGGATCCCGGTAAGGGTATGTGGTCCGACGGCATGGAGAATGGCCTGCACCGCCACCGCGGCTTCATCTGGACAGGTGAACTCCCCGGCGGCACCGCTGTCACCATCACCGACACGAGCGCCGACGTGATTGCCAGCAAGGCGTACTGCACAGCAAATCATTCGTGGGCAAAGAAGGATGAGATTGTCGCGGACAACAACAAGCTGTCCGCAGACAAGCACACCATCACCTTCACCGTGCCGGCAGGAGACAACATCAATTGCCGTGTCGCCTTCAAGATGCTGACAGAGGGCCTGGACGCCCACAACGAGGCCACCGTCAATGGCGCAACCTTTGTCGCCGATAACAAGTGGCGCGCGAAGGGCGGCTCCGGCGGCTCCACGGACGAGGATGCAAAGCCCGTCGAGCCTGCTCCTACGCCGGATCCGACCCCGGAACCTCCCAAGCCGGACCCGAAGCCTACCCCAGAGCCCACGCCTGAGCCGTCTGAGCCTCCGGCTCCCACACCCGAGCCTTCGGAGCCCCCGGCCCCCACCCCGGAACCTTCAACGCCTCCGGTCACCCCGGACCCCGAGCCCCCAGCTCCCACGCCGGACCCGACCCCCGAGGCTCCGAAGCCGGACCCCAAGCCTGAGCCGACCCCCGAGGCTCCCAAGCCGGACCCGAAGCCCACCCCGGAGCCGTCTACGCCTCCGGTCACTCCCGACCCGAAGCCCAGCGTTCCTCCGGTCACCCCGGATCCCGAGCCCAGCGTCCCGTCCGTGACCCCGGACCCGAAGCCCTCGGAGCCCCCGGCACCTACCCCTGAGCCCTCCACGCCTCCGGCTCCCACGCCTGAGCCGAAGCCGTCCGAGCCGACCACCCCGGTTACCCCGGACACGCCCAGCACCCCGAACACCCCTCCGGTGACCCCCAAGGCCCCCACGCCTTCCACTCCCGTCATCAATGGCGGACTGGCTAAGACGGGTGCCGACGCTGGCCTGATCGCTGGCGCTGTCGTACTCGCCGCCGCCGGTGGCGCGCTCCTGGTGGCCCGCCGCCGCCAGAACAAGAACTGACACCAGTCAGCCAATAGGGAGGCCCCAGAGATGCAATACTCTCCGGGGCCTCCCCCCTTTTTTATGAGGAGAGGTTTTCCCTTGCCTCACAATGCTTTTAATATTGACGCAGTAATGCGCGTAATGCTACAGTAGGGTATTAAGAAATACCCTCATAGAAAGGAGCAGTAATGCTCAAGAAAACACAGGTCACCGAGCTGATCGACGACATCGACGGCACGCCCGCCACCACCAGCGTCAACTTCAGTGTCGGCGGCACTCAGTACGTCATCGACCTGTCTGAGGCGAACCTGGCCGAGTTCCAGGCCGCACTCGCCCCCTACATCAAGCACGGTCGCCGAGCCGTCGCCCGCAAGCCACGCGGCGTAGCGGGTCGCGCCAAGCGTCAGAACGCGGCAGAGATCCGCGCGTGGGGCATCGAGAAGGGGTACCTCAAGTCCACGCGAGGCAGGCTCGGCCAGACCGTCATCGACGCTTACCAGGCCGCACACAAGGAACGCTGACACTAAGCACATGGGGCAACCAGTCCCTCGCAGAAGACCTCAACGAACAGACGCGCGCGCAGGCCGTCGAGCCATCGCCGCGTACTTCCCCTTCTACTGACAAGAGAGAATCATCATGTACAACCCCAACACGCTCACAACGCTCACTCTCAAAAACGGCGCAAAGATCAAGCGCAGCGCAGATGAGATCGGTGATGCCGTTTTGGCGTCCCCCCAGGCGAAGGTCGCAGAGTTCGACGAACCTGACTACATCCACTTCGAGGTGGAAGAGGGGAGCAACACCATCAGCGTGACTTTCGGTGCGTGCGTTTCTGCCCCTGTTAGCGTGTACCTTAGTGACACGCCACTTCCCGATGAGGAATCCTGGGTCAGGCTCATGTGCGAAGCAGCATGGGATACCACTTCAATGCGCATCAAAGAGGGATCCCTTCACATCGATGACAACAAATTCAACTCCAACGAGGCTGTGGCCGCAAACAGCGAGAGGCTGACGAAAGAAATCGAGCGGCAGGCTCAGGAGGAGATCGTATTTGATCGCTACCAGGTAGCAGAGCGCCTGAGTGGCAGTCTCCCCAGCGGCGAGATCGTGTCCCTTTCCTACCCGTATGATGACAGTGGGGAACCCGGCGGCGGTTACTTCATGGACTACCTCCATGGCGTTCGTCTAGGCCTTGTGGAAAGGCCTGAGCCGTGGGTGCAGGCCCTTGTTGACGATCTGCGCACTCAGTGCCGCGCACTGTTCGACGGCGAGGAAACGTACTGCGACCCGACCAACTCGGAAGCCGGGGACGGCTCTTTCCCCAACGACCTGTACCCCATCCGTAGCAGGATCCGCAACATCCTGCGAGCCGGCATCCGTGGTGACGGCGAATGGGCGGCGTATGCTCCGCTGATCCGCGCAGTCACCCCCGAGACCGTGCGCAAGCTGTACAGGCTCCCAGAAGAACTCCCGCTGCTGAAGGTGGACGAACTGCCGGTCTCCGCCGAAGACACGAAGACCCTAGGAGAACTACTCTCCACCATGGAGCTGATCGGAGTGTCTACGCCCGATCAGGGAAAGCTGGTTGAGCGCTACCAGCGTTTGCAGAAGCTACACGAAGGCTTCACGCACTACACCGACCTCTGGGAACGTCTTGCAGAAGGGGACGCAGGGGAGGATGTGGTTACGCACATCGCCGACTACAACGAGCAAGTCAACTCCATCGAAGACTGCTCCAACGCCATCGCAGACGCACTCAGAGCCGTGGAGCGGACCCTCAAGGTGAACGGCATTCTCCGTTACCTGTACCAGGCCCAGGAGAAGCGCGGTAAGGTCAAGCCCCTGCAAGACCTGGACTGCCTCGCGCTAGGCGCATACGTTCAGGACTCACCCGACGCAGACTCCTTGGGAAGGGTCCATGGTGGGAAACCACTAAGTGAACTAAACACGTTCTTCACGTATGAACAGGATTTCGCTGAAGCTGAGAGCGAGCGCGTGTACAGCGACAACGCTGACTTCCTTGCACGCTATTTCCCATTTCCGGTTATCGCAAACATTCCAGGTATTCGAGCATGGAATAGCCTGAACAGCATTAGCAACGAAAGGCTGGCCGCCCTAACCATCAGCGCGCTAACGCATAATCGAAAGCCATGGTCGAAGGACGCGCATCGTGCTCTAATGACGGCTTTTGTAACTGCGGGAACCTATGACATGTCATACGTAGAGTCTCGTGGTGCAGAGGAATTGTCAGCGGTTGCGCCTCATCATGAGGTACTGGCTCCGCTGGTCGATGCAGCCAAAACGCTGTATAAGGATCTGCACAAGACGTACATGCTCCCGCATAGAGATGACAACACTGTCTATGAAGTTGCTCAAACATTCATTGACGATATTAACGCCATCTTGCCGCTTCTTGACAGCTTGTATGAGCTAAATAAGCAGTGGTTTGCCGTCAAAAACCACCTGCTGCGCGACGGCAGCACAATGGATAAGGAATACGAGCAGGAGAGGCAGGAACGCGCTCAAGTCGTAGATCTCCTTATGAGGAAGCTGGGCCTTGTAGATGCGGACCTGGAACGTGTTGGCCTAAGCCAGCAGCTTCTTCTTGGGGAGAGCAAAGCACTCTCTGAGTTCCTGGTGAAGAAAGAACTTATCCAGGTTTCATGGGTGAACTACCAGTTCATGCGGCCAGAGTACTGGGACGGGAGTCTCCATAGTGCCCGCAATGCGTCACATAAGGGGCTATTCAGAATTGCGGCCCCCGTGTCTACGATTGGGGCGCGTCATGGTGGAGTGCAGGGCATCGTAGTGGCAGAACTTATCCGAGCGTTTGGCTACTCGAATCACTCTCGACGCGATCTCGTTTTCACGAAAGAAGAATCAGAGATGGTTCTTGACTACGTGCGTAACGGCGACATTCAATCAGAGGTCCCCGTCGCTTGGGGAACTCAAGCATCCTACGCTAACGCTTTTAGCCCTCTCTCACGCAAAGTATGGAAGCCCAGCCCACTAGCTAAGGTAGCGGATCAGGCAGCACTCATTAGAGGCTTGTTTACGAAGCTAGACAGTGACGGCCATATCATCATCAGCCAGATGATTGCACCTGATGCGGATGATGCGGGTGCAGCAGATGAGCGTGCACGCTTGGCACGCGAACTCGAATCACACTGGGTATATAACGCCGGCTACTACGGCTGCATTGGCATAGAGAGCGCGCTCATCGCAGTTGGCGGAACGAGCAAGGGTGACACAAGCGTGTGGAACGGAGAAGTAATTCCACACTTCCGAGGAACAATCGGCGACTTTCTCAACGTTGACGAGAACGGCTACGTGGAGATCTCCACACGTGAAGGAGCAGTGTTCTGTGGAGGCGATCCTCGGACACAGTGCACGTATTGGCGGTTGGAGCGCGGTTTCCAATACGAGTTCGTGCGTAGCTACAGGAGATAGACAGAAGATCGCCGGTTGATCGTGCCCGCGCGAAGGGGAGGGGTCTACTTTCGGGTAGATCCCTCCCCTCTTCTGTGTGCGGGGCCTAGTTCAGCTCACCGTAGTGCCCTGCCGTCAGTCGGCGAGAAGGTGGTGGATGAGTGAGGGGCACGTGTAGGGCGTGGCTCCGAATCGTCCCTCGAGGTAGTTCTTGGTGATGTTGCTTCCTGACTGTAGGCCGGTGAAGTCGGAGAGCTGGTAGAGCGTGGTCGCCCCGGCGCTGTTCTTCTCTGTGAACCAAATGCGCTCACGGTTGCAGATGGGGCCGCGGCCAATGTCCATGAGTGCGATGTCGTTGGTCGTGAAGATGAGCTGAGCTCCCGTCTGGTTGACGGTGAAGGTGGTGAACCAGTCGATGATGATGCGACCAAGCTCCGTGTGGAGGGAAGCCGTCAGATCATCCACGACAAGCACCTGCCCGCTGGTGAGCGCGTCAACGGCTGCGGCGGCGAGCGCTAGCCACACGATGCTCCCAGAAGACGCTGAGAGCGCCGTATGGGAGACTGCGTGCTCACCGTAACGGAACTCGAGGAGGTGGGGGAGAGTCTTCGCGAGCGCAACCTCCGCATCCTCCCTGTCCACCGGGGCGTGGCGTGCAGATAGCGCTGGCCGCTGGGGGGCGCACAGCTCAATGCTCGTAGTGCCAAGGTCTGCGACTTGAGCGAGCGTGCTCAGGGCCGTCGTGTCGAGGCGGCGCGACAGAAGGTGCCTGGCGATATGCAGGTATGCGTCCTCCATCGAGGGATCGCCAACACGGAAGACCTTGACCCCAGTCGTGAGCGCGTCGCGGACGGACTTCACCTGCGGGTCGCCCATGAGGGACGCTCGAGTGAGGACCAGTTCGTTCGCGTTGACATGGGGGAGGGCTTTCAAGCCTGTCACAGCCCCGTGCGCGTCGCGCGAGTAGATGGTGTTCCACCGCTTGCGAGCGACGCGCAGGCGCTCCCCTGCAATGCCGTCTGCGTTCCGGGACAGGCTGTACTCGTAGCGCATGTCATCGAGGATGAACTCAACGCCGTAGTAGGTGGGCTTTGATGCGTTGTAGGGCGTGTAGGGGAGTGCGTTCGCCCCCAGGGGCAGGAGGGTGGCAATCGCGCTCTGCATGTGGTGGAAGGCTTCGAGGATGTTTGTTTTCCCGGAGCCATTGGGACCGTAGATGCCTGCGACGTGGTGCAGGTAGTCGCCCCACTGGGTGCCTACTGGCGGGTAGAGGGTGCGTATTGCCGATGAGGCGAGGTTGAGGGTGGCCTCATCTCTGATCGACTTGTGATTGAAGACGGTTAGGTTAAGTAACTGCATACCCATAAAGTAGCACACATGGGCGATGGTATGATATTTTTTATCACGAACGCGCCGAACGGCGTTCCAAACCAAGAAAGCGAGACCAGCATGAAGGACGCCCACCACTGCCCGTCCCCCGAGCTCAAGTACCACTGGGACAAAACCAAGCATTTCCTGGAGGGGGTCCTCCGTATGAGGAGTGTGGACATCTTCCCCGTGGCGCATTGGGCCTGGCACACCTCCCTGTGGATAAAGGGAGCAAAAGACGACTGGACACGCCAACTGCACGAGCACAGCGGCGTGCTCGTCGCCCCCGACGACGGGACCATCGTCGGCTACACGATATGCGTGCCAGTTAACCCGGTCAACCTCGCCTACGGCGCACAGTGGAGCGGATCTATTCTCAGGCCCGACACAAGTGAAGCCTACGGCCTCGACGCGAACAAGCCTATCTCCGTGGGGGACGGCTACTGGTTCGCGCACCCCTCCATCATGTACGGCCAGCAGATCGCACACGTCCGATACGTCAACGTTGGCATGGGGCCCGCTCCCCGCAGCAACAGGGCGCGCTGATCGCTCAGCGGCGCTCTACACACGTGTCGTGTCAGCAGAAAAGCAAGGCTAGCTATGAGGACATTCTTTATCGTCCGCGGAGCGCCCGGTATCGGCAAGAGCACCTTCCTCAGCCTTTACCAGGCCCGCGGCCAAGTCATCTCCCTCGACGGGATCCGAGACGTGTTCGCCATGCCCGTCCCCGACTGGGACGGCGTTCCCGGAAGATCTGTCAGTGGGGACACTGAGGAGACGATCTCCCGCGTCCTCGAAGCTGCGCTGCGGTCACGCTTCGAGCAGGGCGGTGACGTGTTCTTCGACGCGACCAACCCGGAGCTGCAACAGTTCAAGCACCTCGCCGACCTGTCCCGCGCCTACGGCTACCAGGTCGCCGTCATCGACATGCAAGGCAACGCCACCGACGACATGATCCTCGCGCAGAACGCGAAGCGTGCGGGAACCGTCACCTACGTCCCCGAAGAAGACGTTCTCAGGATCTCGGCCAGAGTCCGTGAGGGTACCCGCGAGTGCCGCCGATACGCCGGTCGTGGCATGTGGATGTCCGCCCAGTGGGAAGAACGCGACTGTGGGCTGCACCTAGTCAACCTCGATGCCATGCGCGACTTCGTGCGCTCCACCATCGACGGGCACTACGTCAAGACGATCACCCCGAAAGCGGGGGAGCGCGTCGTCATTGTCGGGAGCGCCTACGGTGACGCTCACACCCTCAGCAAGGCACTCATGGAAGCATGGGATGCAACCAAGGGGGCGATCGCCGTGACGTGGGTGTTCCTCGGGGACACGCTCACACCCAGCCCCCACGTCGCCCAGGCCTGGAAGATCCTCAAGTACTTCGAGACCCAAGCCAAGCAACACGGCCACACCGTCATCTTCCTTGAAGGGATCGACGAGACCATCCTACGGGAAGCCCTCACCCGCGCCGCCAACCCACGCGCCTTCCCCGACGTGCAGCAGTCCATCAGGGCGATCACTCACACGGGGACGCAGAAGCGCGACCTCCTGAATCACCTGAACAATCTCACCTGCGCGCTCACCATCCACGCGCCACGTGGCACCTGCTACGTCACCACGGGCGGTACCGCAAATCAGGACCGCACACTCACTGCTCTCGAGTGCACCAACGGCGCGAGTGACCGCACCAGCACCTACCGCAGGAAGATCAACTACGAGGACTACCCGGAACCACTCAGCGGTGCAGCGGCCCGTGCCGACATTACGATCATCCACGGCCACAGGAACATGCCTCACGACATGCCCCGAGTTGTCGCCCTCGAAACCGGGAAGGCCCCCGGTTACATGATCCTCTGACAAGTCGCCAACACTCACAGACCACAACTGTTTCCCTCAACGAAAGGAACACCCCTCATGGGACACCGAGGCGTACACGCCACAATCACTCAAGACGAGCGCACCGGCCTCATCACCGTCAACCACGTGACGGTCCAATGGAGCCTACACATCGCCCAAATCATCCAGTTCGCGCTGCAACACGCGGGCAAAGATGGCTATACCCAGGACGAGTTCCTGAAGCTCCTCAAGAAGACTGTTGCCGACATGGAGCACATTGGCGCTTTCAATTTGTCCGACGAGGATGATACGTACTACGACCGTCAGGAGCCCATGGAGGGCTACTGCTTCGTCGCACACAACCACGAGGACGGGAAGGAATACCAACTCGGCATCAACAAGGGGAATGGCGAGCTGCTGACGGACTACAAGGAGTCGGATCGCTGCTCAATTCCTCGCGCGTTCGCCAAACGTAAGGCAGCTGAAAAGTTCATCAAGGAACACGGCCACGCACAGGATGCGGTGTCGTACCTGTGGGATCTGGACACCAACCAGTTCACGTTCTACGTCAACGACTGGGGCACTCTCGAGGCCTACGACTTCGCAACCGGCGAGACCGTGGTCTGCAAGGAGATCACCTACAGTCTCGACCAGCTGCGCCACCCAAACGCATCAGTTAAGTACGTCAGTGGTGCGTCGTCAGAACGGGTCGTCCCCCTCTACGAGGGACAGCTTCCCGACAATGATGACGCCGATACCGACGCCGGTGCAGAAGACCCTGACGACGACGCCACTCCCCAGGAGCGCGCCTACCGGCGTCTCCCAATCGCCTGGCCGACAATGGGAGGCGTCCCCAACCAGGCGGTCATCATGCTGGCGAACCGAAGCGCAGCCAGCTACGCGGCCATCGTGCGCGCCGAAGGCAAGGAGTACCCCGCGAACCTCCTGACCATCGACCCATACCTTGACAACAAGGGGATCGACCGGAACCCCTTCGTGTACGACCCGAACCTCGAGGCTGACCGTCAGCCCCCATACGTCGTCACAAGATTCTCTGGCGATCCGCAGCAGTGGGACGGAGAGTGGGAGTTCTCCAAGATCAGCCCCAAGACCGGGCGCGTCGGCCTGGCGTACACCTATAAGGTGACCGGATCTCTGGTGGAGAACACCCTCGACCAGCTGTTCGCGAAAGCCGTCCAGGGCGGCGCACACAAACCCGACGCATACTATGGGCGCACACCCGAGTGGCTGGCAGACTTCATCCGCGACGCCGGCACATGGACGGTCGGCGACTCGGAGCACTGGGCGCGCCGGTGCGGCGTCGAATTTGACAGCGACGAGCAGATCCCCGAAGACGGCGCAAAAGCACAGAAGCTCTTCGAAGAGAGCGCCCTGAAGTACGCCGACGCGATGGACACCAAGCTCATCGCATTCACAAAGGGCACCCCACTCAAGAAGCGCCTCACGACAATCCAGCGACGCTGGCTCCTCGGCACCGCCGGTAGTCCCGTCATGCCCGAAGAGATCGAACTGTCCCCCATCGCAGGAGGGAAGCTCATCGAGGCCTACGTGAAGCCCTGGAACCGCTCCCTCGTCATCCCCCCCATGGGGGATACGCTCGACAAGCTCGTCTACCGTGCACTGGCTGCCGCAGTCTACGATCATGTGGGCAACCGTGACGCCCCGCTGACGAACCTGCGCCTCACCGCAAAGGACAGCGACGCCATCATGTGCGCAGCCTTCTCACCTGCCTGGTCAACAGCCGAGCGCCTCAACACGCGACGCTCTGTCATCAAGCTGAGCGACTGGATCGCAAAGCACTGACACAAACGAGCCTCGGCCACGACACAAAACGCCGTGGCCGAGGCTCCCCCTCCTTGGCTAGGCAAACCCCACCGTGAACAACCATCTAGCCGACACAGGAGAACAACACCATCACCCCCTGCATGAAGGACCCCTCACAGGGTAAAACCACAGAAACCGAAAGGAACCAGACAAATGCAGCGACTCATCGCCCTACTCCTCGACTCCGACAAGAACAGCAAGGTACTAGAGGATCGTGTCCGCATGTATGATGCGGCACCACGAGCATACCGTCGCGCTGTCGGCGCTCTCCACTCGATGACTGAGCGCCACCCCTGGCGCATGTCCGTCTCATTGGCAAAGCGCAAAGGCCGGGCTTCCAGCGAAGGATCCCCAGCCACCCTCATCGTGGCATCTTGCAAAGGCATGTTCAATCATCGTGGATGGGAAGCCCGCATCCCTGTCATTGAGCATGAAGGAGAACTCTGGGTTGATGATCGGAGTGGGGTCGGTATGCTGTTCGCAAACTCCAGTGAATCCGATTCTGTTGGATACTTGTATGCATACCCCATGGAGCTACGCGCACTTCTTGATGCTGTTGCTACTGCAATCCTTCATATCGCCAATGATGCCTCCATGCAGAGTGGGCGAACAGAGTATTTCTCTGACGGCCAGGGGTGGACATCAGTCTTCTACCCAGAGGACAAGTACGAGCAACTAGAACTTCTCACGTGGTGGTTCGGCGAACAGAAGGAGCGCTTCCATAAGGAGGCTCAAGAGAAGCGCGAGTACGTCGCATTCCGCACGTCAGAAAACGAAGATGGCGACGGTATGGTTATTCGCGGCATCCGCATGCGAGAGCTGCACCCTGCACCTTTCGAGAACGGCGACATTAAACGCGACTACCAGAAACGAGAGGAGCCAATCGAAGCTCTAACTGCCATTAGCCACGAGGAAGCGATGGACCTTATTGCAGACATCCCCATCGAGGGCTACTGGATGCATAATCCGATCCGAAAGGCGTTGACGCTCGATTGGGACTATGTGTCCACTGCTTCAGCAGTGCAGCTTTCGACACCAAATAAGGAGGATGGAACAAAATATGTGCTCACTATTGACGTGAGTGGAGAGTGGGTCCACCCCCAATTTGATAACTGTATCGATTCTACTGACGTGACGTTGCGTGCTAGGTTTGATGCGCAACGCGCACTGTGTGAAAGCTCTGCGCTGCGCACAACGCAGAATGGTAAGGAACTCACGTTCGTGCTCGATCAGCCAACCACAAACGCATTGCTTCGAGAACTGGCAGTTAAGCGAGGTATCTCCATTGCGTGTGAGCGCAAACTTCTGGAACTTGACGAGCGGAACGGCTATGACATTCCACTGAACGAAAGACAAATCTCCTACGAGGAGTACTTGCGCATGGGGCTTGAAGACTTCTTCAAGCTGCTAGATAACGCAGAGCTTTCAACAGAAGCCCTGGAGGCACTGGACAAGGACGCTACAAAGTCCGTTACAGAAGATGCGTCTCCCACAATCCCCTACACCGAGGCTCCCGTTACCGCTACGGGTGGTAGTGACTCTTCTAAGGAGTTGGCTGAGTGGGAGCGTGAACTCCTCGAGGACGATGATCCTGTTGATCCGCGTCGTGAGATCGCGGAAACCATCGCTAAGGTGAGCGTGCATCATCCTGGGCGAAAGGCGTGGATGGTGGACGACATTAACGAGCTCATCGCATCCCCCAAGCCCTCCAAGTACGCCTTTGAAGAAGTCGTATCGTGGCTGCGCACCTACGTGGAGCCCGGCTATCCGGTGATCTTCAAGGGCGAGGCCGCACGCTCTATCACTTGGGACATAGTCGCATATCTCCAGCGCCCCGAGGATGAGACTGGCATCTTCAACCTCCGGGAAGATAAACTCGCTGACGAAGCTAGTATCCTCACCCACGTCGGCGAAAAGGAAGCCGTGAAAGTCACGGTTACTCACGGACCCAGTTGCTACGCGCTGAGCTTCGACTGCTACAAGCGCAGCAGCGATGGAATGTGGGAGCTGCGCGCTGGCGCACGGCGTGAGGAGCAAGCGTTTGAAATGTTCGTGGACGATGTGCGTTCCTCGAAGGACCCGGTGTACTACTTCGTTGCCGGCAGTGACAACAAAACGCGGAAGTCCCTCGTTGAGGGGCGTGAGCTCCTGGCGACCTCCCTGACCCCGGCAGACATCCTGTACAGCGCCCGCAACCGCGGCATCACCATGCCCACCATGGTCGTGGAGAAGGCCCTACCAGGCCAGCGAGGCCTCCTCGTAAGAACCAACATCACCAAGTAACCAGCCCCTACGCGCAGAGCGCCCCAGGTTAAGGGCCAACAATCTCCACCCTGGGGCGCTCATGCATATGGTCGTGAGTCATTCATAGCAGCCTGTTTCTATGTCATAGGAGGGGGTGTCTATGTCATAGCGGCCTCGTTCTATGCGAGATGCGCTCATAGGAGGCTGCGCGCGGGTCATAGAGACCTGTCTGGGAGTCATAGGGGTGCGGTGGGTATAGGAACGCCCCAAGGGGCGCAGTGCGTGTCTGCGGTTCCCCCTTGGGGCGTTCTGTAGGGCGCTGCTTAGGAGCGCGCGTACTGTCGGGCTTTACGTCGCCGCATGGCAAGAAGAATGCCTCCTGCGGTGACCGAAGCCAGTGAGCCGACGAGGACGTTGGTGTCTGCGCCGGTCTTCGCTAGGGTCCCGTCACCACCACGAGTAGTAGCGGTAGGGGGTGTACCAGCGGGGAGTGCCCCACCAGTAACCGTTCCATTGGTCCCAGGTGTAGACGTAGAGGGACCGGCCCCATGCACCCCGTCGGTACCAGGAGTAGCCCCCTCGGTAGGGTTTGCCGGAGGTGCCTGTTCCACGGTCGGAGCGGTTTCGCTTGGCGCGGGTGTTTCGACTGTGGGGGCGGGAGTGGGGGCTTCTGGGGTGGGCTGCTCTGTCGGAGCAGGCGCGGGCGTTGCGGTGTTGTCCGCTGGAGGCGTGGCCGGGGTTTCTGGCTCTGCCGGAGCGGAGGGCGTCGGCGTGGGTTCCACGGGGGCCGGGTCTGCCGGTGTCGGATCGACGGGCTTGGGATCCGTCGGTAGCGCAGGCTCGGTGGTGGGATCAGCCGTCGGCTCCGGGGTCGGGGCCGGGATAACCGGGGCAGGATCCGAGCTCGCGGCCTTCTTGTAGACGCGCACGTAGTCCACGATCATGCTTGCACCCGCGCCCGTGTAGGCGTCCTTGTAGGGGATGGCATCCACGTATGTGGTGTCGCCGGTGTCCGAGGCGAGGAAGGAGCCGCCAACCATCTGGTTGAGGCGGAGGATCATTCCGTTATCCTCGTCGAGGAACGGGTTGGTTCCCTTGATGTCCTTGTAGTTGACGACGTGGCTGGGCACGCCATCCAGGTAGAACGTGATCTTGTCCCCGGTCTTCTCCACGCCGTAGGTGTGGAACTGAGTCTGTGTGGTGCCGTCGTTTGCGAGCTGGCCGTGATGCTGCTCGGACTTCGACGGGTTACCTGGACGGGGTGTGTGCGTGTTCGCCTGGAGGTAGGAAGCGTCCCAGCCTTTCGACTCGAACACGTCAATCTCTCCGTTGCCGGGCCATGGGCCGCCCTTCTCGCCTGTAGTCCAGAAAGAAGACCAAGACGATGGCGCGTTCTCAGGAAGCTTGATGCGGGCCTCGGCGTAGAAGTCGCCCTTGATGGAGTACTTGACGCCGTTATCGTCCTTGGTCTGCACCATGGCCGACGTGAAGGGGGCGGCGTACTCGACCTTCTTGCCGTTCTCAGTGCGCGTGCAAGTCCGGTCGATCGTCTCCATCTTCCGGGTTTCCTTGTTCCACTTCTCGCGCGTTGGAGAGTAGAGCGCCGTGATGTAGAGGTTACCGTCGGCAACCCGCACGTTCTCGGGGCTGTCGGTGTAGTGGGTCTGGGTCTTCAGTGCCGGGTCGAAGCACCCGTAGGCGTATCCCCATTTGGAGGTGTCGAGGTTGGAGCCGTCGAACTCGTCGCTCCAGGAGAGTTCGTACCCTGTGGGGGCGGCTGCGTGGGCGGCTGGCTGCGTGGTGGCGACGCTGGTTCCGACGAGGGTCAGAATTGCGAGCGCGCCGAGCGCCTTTCGCGTATGTCGTGTTGCGGTGATTTTCATGTTTCCCTTGTAGTTACGGGGCCGGATGGGCGAAACTATCATACTGACCGGCAGGTCGCCCAATTCGCGTACAGCATGGCGTGGCTTGTATCTCGCAAAGGCTTGTAATGTACCCACTACAAGCGTTTCTGGGGACGCAAAACCCCGCCAAGGCCTGAGTGAGACCATTGGCGGGGCCGTATGCGTAACAGCGTGGCCTGTTACTTCACGCGCAGGCGCGCTTTCTGCATGACTCGACCACCCAGCAGGGTGCAGCCGATACCAGCGAGACCAACGGCGAAACCAGCCAGCGGCCAGAAGGATGCGCCGGTCTTCGCGAGCGTCGGAGACTTGGCTGCTGCCACCGTGGCATTGGCGGTGCCGGTTGGGGACTTGTCTGCGCCTGCGGGCGCAACCGTCACACTGGGGGCAGTAGTCTCAGCGGCGGGCGCGGGGTCCGTGGGCAGAGCGGGGCGCGTAGGCGCGACCGACTGGTCTTCCGTGGGAGCCGTAGTAGCGCCACCCGGCGCAGTTTCCACTGGCTTGGTGGGGTCAACGGGGTTGCCGGTGCCATCGTTATTGCTCAGGCCCTCGTTGGGGTTATTGGGGCGCTCTAGCGGCTCCCCGTCGCCCGTGTTGGGCGGGTCGAGGGGGTTCACGCCGGTGCCGTTACCGTCGAGGGCGTTAGGGTCCAGGGGCGGCACGTTGGGAGCCACTAGCTCACTCGTCGCGGGAGTCCCCTCGCCCGGATGGTTAGTCTCATCGAGGGCAGGCTTTTCGGGGGCCGTGGTGCCGCTTTGCGGGCCAGACTGAGGCCCTGACTGCGGGCCGGATTGCGGAGCGTCGGGCTGCGCTGGAGTCGCCACCGTCGGGGAGGGTGTCGGCGCAGGCTGTCCATCGGGGCGCGCGTCAGTTGCAGCCCCTTCGGAGTCCAGGCCCTTGGGGTCGAAGTTCGCGGGAATCGTGGTGCCAGCACCCAGAGTCGCGGGGTGGAACGTGAGGGGGAACGTGTCCCCGTTGAGGGTGACGAGCGCGTAGCGGAGGTTCTTCTGGTTGATGAGCTCGCGGTCGAGCTTCACTGTCCAGGTGACTACGCCGTTCTCGTAGGCGGTCCTACCGTCGGCGCGCTCATCTTCGGAGCAGACAAGCGTCTTGGAGTCCGGCGTAGAGCACTCACCGATGGGCGTGTTGTCCACAGGCTCGCGCATCGACCACGAGTGCGGCTCGAAGGATGCTCCCTCGCCGATGGTGGCGACGAAGCCTCGCCCTGACGCGGGTGCAGCGTCGTCGTAACGGAAGCGGACGGTGACGGTCGTGTCCTGGCCGCTCGACGGGGGGACAGGCAGTGTGTCCATGTGGTGTGCGTTCAGTCCGCTTGGCGCGGGGTCCGCGTAAGCGGGTGAGGTGGCGTAGCCGGCGAGTCCGGCCATCATGATGAGCGCAGCGCTACCGCCGGCGAACACGCGGTTCCTGGTTGTTGTAAGCATGGGGTCCCTTCTGGTTATGGGCATTGTGTTTCCTAGTGTAGTGGGTTGGTGGCGGGTGATAGAGGGCCCGTGTCAGCGCGCCACCGAGTTCTTGTTTCACGTCAGGATATGATGAGCGCATGACACCACCACTACTCGCGGTCAAGCTCCGCAACCAGCTCCGTAAGATCGACCCCGCCCTTGAGGTGGAACTCAAGAACATCAACGTTAACGGCGCGAAGCGGGGATGTAGCGGTTACATCACCGACCCGCGCACGGGAAGAGTTATCTACGTGGATACCGAAGCTCTCCTGCAACCTGTTCTGGGTGGCGCTATGTGGCGCGCCGTCGCAGTCAAAGGCCGAAGCTACACGCCAGGCGGTAGTCGGAACTACTACTCGGCGGAAGATCGGCTCGCGCGCGACATCGTAGAGGCGTTCAAGACGCTGAGAGATAACGCCTGGGGCAACGGCTGGATGAGCCACACGTAGCCTCAACGCATCCCCAGCCGCACGGCGAAGCGCCCACCTCACAAAGGAGTCGAGGTGGGCGCTTCTTCATGTATCCCCTCAACGGGAGGCTGTTAGGCGTATCCGAGCCAGCGGCCCGATGGAGCGAACTGGGAGGCGCGACCGTCAACGGTGGCTGTGCCGACTGCCATGCGTCCGTTGTCGGGGCTGAGCCAGTACCATGCGCCGCCTGTTTGGAGCCAGCCGGTGAGCATCTTCCCGTTGCCGTCGAGCCAGTACCAGTTGCCACTGTCTTGGACCCAGCCGCCCGAGCGCATCGCACCGCTGGCGGACAGGAGGAACCAGCCGGTACCGTCGTTGATCCATCCGGTGCGCATCTGGGCGTTACCGGGCTGCATGTAGTACCAGGAGCCCCGATCTGCCATCCAGCCTTCGACGGCCTTACCGCTGCCGCTCAGGTAGTACCAGGAGCCCCAGATGTTACGCCAGCCGCCAGCGTCCATGCGCCCGCTCGAGGGATCCATCCAGTACCATCCGGTACCGTCGTGAACCCACGCTTGCCCCATCTTGCCGCTGGAGTGCAGGTAGTACCAGGAACCACGGTCGTTGAGCCAGCCGGTCGCCATAGCGCCGGAGCCGGTGAGGTAGTACCAGGTGCCGCCGATGCGATGCCATCCGCCGTGGAGCATGTGCCCGGAGCCGTCCATCCAGTACCACTTGTCGCCGTCTTGTACCCACTTGTTCATGGCCATGTGGGAGAGGCCGTCCATCCAGTACCAGTTGCCCTTGTCGAGCACCCAGCCGTTCTCGACAGCGGACACGGATCCGTCGAAGTAGTGCCAGCCGTCGTAGAAGCCCTTCCACCATCCGCGCGTGACCGCTGGCTTACCGTCGTAGAACCAGTAGGTGTGCGGCGTGGTCGATCCGAATGTGTGCCCCATTCCGACATTCATGTGTGGGCGCGTAATCCCGTCAGGGGTGAAGGTGCCAACAAGGGCGGGGATACCAGCGTTACGCATCGAGTACGCCTCGAACCACTCGTAACGGCCTCTAAGCGCAGGCAGGCCGAGACGGTCAGGAGTGCTGAACTCGTAGCCCGTGTTCATAACGAGTGACGGGGAGAGCGCATCGAGGAAGCTCTCACTGTTGGAGCTCGCTAGGCCATGGTGACCGGCTTTCAGCCAGTCCACATGACCGACCACGCTGGCAGCATAGTCTTCCTTGCCTTCGCCACTCTCGAGGTCAGCGGACAGGTATGCGCTGCGCCCGTGGGCGGTGATCTTCGCCGTGTAGCTGATGAGGTTTGTGTTCGCGAGCTTGCCGGGGTGCGCGTACTCCTCTCCCGGAGCCAGGGGGATGATCTGGACGAGCATGTCACCCATCTGAATGAGGTCGCCCTGTCCGGGCTTCACGTGCTGGTCGAACGTCGCCCCATACGCGCCCTGAGCCCACGAGGCTGCGGCCACGAGGTCGTCGTAGATCTTCTGGTTGTCCCACAGCGGGTTCACGTCGTCACCGACCGAGTAGGAGTCGTCGTAGACGGGAGTGTAGATGTGCTTGGGCCGGTACCTGTGGATCAGGGTGTCAGCCCAGCCGATATGGTCGGAGTGTGGGTGAGTGCCGATGAAGAAGTCGAGGTTGGAGGAGTTCACGCCCAGACTGTCGAGGTAGGGGCGCACCTGGTCTTCCTGTCCCCATGTTGCGATGTTCGCTCGCCATGGGTAGCGGGGATCTGACCCGTCTGGGTAGTCGTTGTCGTCGCCTGCGTCCACGATGCCGAAGTGACCATTCGACTCTACCACGATGCAGTCAGCGCCCGACAGGGACAGGATGTGCACCTTATCGTTGCCGACGCTCCCGTCCGGTTGTGCGGTGACGAGGGGCGGGGTCTGTGTCGAAGGCGCTGACGGCGTAGGCGCGGGAGGCACCTGCGGGACGGGGCGGGCCGCTCGAGCATCCTGCTCGACCTGTTGAGCGTCAGCTGCTTCTCGATCCTCCTCAGACACAGAAGGGTTGCTGGGAGCCACGATCGACGCATCCACAGACGAGGAGTCCGTCTGTGACGGGGCGGCGAACGATGCGGCAGGGATGAACGCCAGAGACAAGGCTGCTACCAGCCCCACTCCGACGGTGCGAGAGCGATTCATTGGTGAGGTGTTCCTTTCTGCGAAAACGAGGGAGAATGCCCCCCATCTTAGAGCGCAACGCTGCGCCACTGGCGTTTGATTACGGGAAACACTCCAGGCATGACGAAAGGCCCCCAACCAGAGAAGAGAAAAGATGGTCGGAGGCCTTCGCCGTTGTGAGGTGGGGCCCTTGGATGCGTGCTGACATCGTTTAACTCCCCCCAGGCCAATGTCCAAAACCATTGGAGGAGCAGAGTCCCTTGGTGCCCAGGCAGCCTCACGCCACCTGGCTTAGGAGGATCCTCAGTAAGGATCGTGCGCATTGTGGGACTCGAACCCACACGCCCGAAGACACTGGAACCTAAATCCAGCGCGTCTGCCAATTCCGCCAAATGCGCTTCACGCCAACCCGCCCCGAAAGACGGGCTGATAGTGTGATTGATTCTCGTCTTGCCCCTACGAAACGTGGGGGCAACTGGCAGAGCTCCGAAGCAACTCCACCAGTAGATCGTACCGGGCTCGAACCGATGACCTTCTGGGCGTAAACCAGACGCTCTAGCCAACTGAGCTAACGATCTGTAAGGCCAGGTAGTCCCGGAGGACACCTGGCAGCTATGTAGCCGCACCTCTTACGAGAGCAGCTGTGGACCATACGGGACTCGAACCCGCAACCTCCTGCTTGCAAGGCAGGCGCTCTACCAATTGTCGCTAACGGCCCAGAAAGAGGGAGCTACCCCAGTCCGAGAACATATTCTGTTCTCTCACGCCGGGGAATCGAACCCCTCTCGTTTCGCCGCTCTTCCGATAAGCTACACCGCCCTTGCGGGGCGCGTGGCGGGAGTCGAACCCGCACCTACTACTCCGGTCCACCAGAACCAGCGCTGTGGGTCTCGACAGGATCGAACTGTCATCTCTTCCGCACTCCGGCGGACCGCTTTACCCGGAGAGTTGCTTAGCGGGCCTAGAACACCGCCTTGCTTCCTCTAATTAAGCTAGAGACCCTTATTTTTTGGCCCTGCATCCCGGAGTCGAACCGGAATCACCAGCCGCGAGGATGGTGATACCCACCCCCAATGTCAACTTGGTTCTTGTTGACATCCGTCGGGGTGACAGGATTTGAACCTGCGACCCTCTGCTCCCAAAGCAGATGCGCTACCAAGCTGCGCTACACCCCGTATTCAGTTTCATCGCCACTGGTTTGTGGTGGTGGAGCTGCTCGAGGGATTCGAACCCTCAACCGTCCGCTTACAAGGCGGATGCTCTGCCGTTGAGCTAGAGCAGCGTGCGCCGCCCGAGGCTTTGTCGAGGTTGTGGGCCTCGGGCGGCTGTCCCTATTCACACTTGTCAGGAGTCGGAGAAGTTTTTCTCCTGACACGAATAATCTAGCAGTGCGGAACATGGTGCGCAACCGTTGAGAACCCATGTTTCAGTTAAGTAGATCACAAGGTATTTAGGGTGGATAAAACCCCCAGGCTCCATACGAAACCTGGGGGCAACTCCCCTACCCGGCGCACTCAGGTACTACTTCACTCGAACCCAGAAGCAGCGCGCCAAGCAGGGGACGTTTCTCAAACCTCCCGTCAGTTACCGAGCTCGGACACGGCTGCGTCCACGTCGGCCTGAGCGGAGGCGACAGCATCCTCAGCTTCGACACGGTTGGCAACCGTGTCGGCCACGCCCGCGAGCGCGTCCTCAGTGCCCTTGTGCGCGTCGGTGAGGGCCTTGTCGGCGGCTGCGATGTCCGCAGCGTTACTGGCGGCGGTGTCGTAGGCTTCCTGGGCAGCTTCCTGGGCCTTGGTGGCTTCGGTTGCGGCCTGGGTGGCCTGTTCGACGTTCTGCTGGGCGGGGGCGACCTGCTCGGCCTGTTCGCGGGCGAACTCGTCGGCCTGGGTGGCCTTTTCCTGTGCCTTGGTCTGAGCGTTGGATGCTTCGGTCACGGCCTGGTGGGCGGCGGCGGGGTCGGCGTTGTCGCGGTCTGCGACGGCCTGGTCGCGCGCAGTCTGAGCGGCCTCGAGGTCAGCCTGAGCCTTGTCGGCGGCGGCAGTGGTCTTCTCGACGTTCTCCGTGTCGCGGGTGACGGTGGCCTGAGCGTCGTTCAGGGTGTGCTCGAGCTGAGCGAGGTCAGCTCCGTCAGCCCTGGTGACCTTGGGGGCCTCCTTCGTCTCAACCTCACCCTCGAAACCGGGGTAGGAGTGGGAAGGAGAGTAGGTCAGGTTCGTGGCCTGCGGGATCTCCTTGCCACCCCACACGTCCACGCCGGTCGGCGCGTAGGTGTACGCACCCTTTGTGTTCTCATCGGCGATGAAGCCAACGACGGCGATGTGGCCGTCCTCGCTCACGCCGATACCGAAGGCGTTGATGCGCTCATTCAGCATGGTCGCATCGCCGTAGCGGTTGTTACGGAACTTCTCGAATGCGGCCTGAGCGGCCTCGAGGGGGTTACGACCCTCCCAGCTGGTGCCAGTGGACAGGGAGCCGTAGGGGCGGTTGGTGAGACCGTCGGCGCTCGCCTTATCCCAGTCGGCCATGTTGGGACCAACCATGTAGCCGGGGTTGGTGTCGGCGTGCGCCTGAGCGAATGCCTGCACGTCAACTCCGATGGGGGCCGCGGGCAGACGGTACTGAGAACGGTAGTCGTTCATCATCTGGAGGAGGAACGCTCGGACGAGTTCCTGCTTTTCAGAGACAGTCAGACCATCCCAGTTGATGCCACCGGCTTCGGCGGCCTGCTTGGCTGCGTCGAGGTTCGCCTGGGCCTCGTTGAGGGAGGCGGTGGATGCTTCGAGAGCAGCCTTCGCCTCAGCCTTCTTAGCCTGAGCGTCAGTGTTCGCGCCCTTCGCGGAGTCCAGAGCAGCTTCCGCATCGGCAGCGGCGTGCGCGCGAGTGGCCTGGTCAGCCATGACGGTGGCGAGGCGATCCTGCGCATCCTTGAGGGCGGTGTTCGCCTTGTCGAGCTCGGAGTGAGCGGTGTCGGCTTCGCTCTTGGCCTTGTCAGCCTGGGTGCGAGCGTTAGCCAGCTCAGCCTTCGCGTCGTCAAGCTTCTTTTGGGCGTCAGCGGTAGCGGCCTTCGCATCGTTGAGGTCGTTCTTCGCCTTCATGTAGGCCACGGACCCGGCGGGGTTAGCCTGCATGGCAGCGTCGAGCGCAGCCTTCGCGTCGGCCTCCTTGACCTTCGCGTCCGCGAGCGCAGACTGGGCGGCGGTTTCCGCATCCTGAGCTGCGGAAAGCCGGTTCTGCGCGTCAGTCAGGGCATTATTCGCATCCAGGAGCGCGGCCTGAGCAGCCGCGAAGCGGGCCTGCGCGTCGGCGTGGCTTGTGTCAGCGGACACGGTGTTATCCGGGACGCCGGCAGAGTATGCAGGGATAGCGAAGTCGCCGCTCAGGACGGGGGGCTGCGTGTAGAAGCCCCCATTGTAGGTGAAGGCTGAGCCGCGTCCCATCCCCAACTGGGAGGGGAAGGTTGGCGTCTTGGCTGTGGTACGAGGAGTGACGATCGGCGCTCGCGGCGTCGCAGGAGCAGTCGGCGTGGTCGGGGCCTGGGTTGTGGGCGTCGGAGCAGTAGGCGCGGGGGCCGTGGCGGAGGGCTGCTGCGCGACTACGGGGGCCTGCTTGGCTGGGGCGGTCTTGTCGGGGTTGGTGCACGCGCCGAGTGTAGCGGCGGCGGTAAAAGCGACGAGAGCGGCAATGGCCTTCTTCATGTTCATGTTTTCTATCCTTCTGGATTGTTGAGTGAAGTAGTATCCCTGTTCGGGATAATTTATAGCATATGTCGTCCGATTCGGATGCGCAAGTCTCAATATCCACAGCGCTAGTTGGGTACGCCATATGCATGAGCGCCCCAGGGTGGAGATTATTGGTCCTCTGTCCTGGGGCGCTCTGCGCGTAGGGGCTGGTTACTTGGTGATGTTGGTTCTTACGAGGAGGCCTCGCTGGCCCGGCAAAGCCTTCTCCACAACCATCTCAGGCATGTTCACCCCACGCTGGCGAGCGATGTACAAGATGTCCGCCGGAGTCAACGAAGTCGCCAGGAACTCACGCCCATCAACAAGAGACCTCCGCGTCTTGTTGTCGCTGGCAGCGACGAAGTAGAGCACGGGCTCCTTCGAAGCACGCACGTCACCAACGAACAGGTCGAACACCTGCTCCTTGCGCTTTGCGATCACTCCGCGCGGCTCCCACGTGTTACCGCAGCGCGTGCACCTATCGAAGCTGAGTGCGATGCAGTTGGGGCCTTCAGTAACCGTGACTTTCACGGCCTCGTCCTCGCCGACGTGGGTGAGGACGCTGGCACCGTCAGCGAGTTCGTTCTCCTGGAGGTCAAACAGGTCAGCCGCGTACTGAGAGCGCTGGAGGTAGACCACCATGTGCACCGTGATGTAGTGTGCAGCCTCGCCCTTAAAGATCACCGGGTAGCCGGGCTCCACGTAGGTGCGCAGCCACGAGACGACTTCCTCAAACAGGTAGTCGGAGGGCTTGGGGGAAGCGACAAGCTCGTTAACGTCCTCCGCCCTCCGCTTCTCGTATGTATCCCGCCCAGGATGATGTGCGCTCACCTTAGCGATGACGGATGCGACCTCGCGACGCGGATCAACGGGATCTCCAAGAAGCTCGCGCTCCCACTCAGCCAACGGCTCAACCCCAAAAAGCTCCCCCTCAGCCGGCTCCGCAGGGGCCCCGTCGATCTGGGTGTACGCAGGCCAATAGCCCTCCGCCGTAGTGATGAACTCAGCTACAGCGTCACGCACTTTTCCTACTTGCTGCACAAGTTCGGGGATCTGGCTGATCGTCAGCATGTCAGGCCCCTTGAGGCGCGGATCGGTGCCAACCATCCTGTAGAACTCTCCCAGCTCACGAACACACGTTGCGCGCACCTCGTTGAGGTGAACTCGACGCTCGCCGGAGATGACGGGGAGTGCGTCGTCGCTTTGGCGAGCGGCTTGAACATCATCCACACTGATGGAGCGGCGCTCCACCTCGTAGGGGAACTTTGTAGAGTCGTCCCATGCTTGTAGACAGTATTCAATGTGGCCAAAGAAAAACTTGTGTGGGATATGGTGAGCAGACAGCACGTCGTAATTAACTTCGTCCGAGGTATCGGCAAAGACGCGCTTTGTGTGTCGATCCAGCTCTCTTTTACCCCAGGCACTTCCCAGTACGTCAAGCCAGAACTTTGGGATTACACCGATCATCTCATCTTTAAGATCAATGAAATACTGCTTAGCGTCATCCATGCGCGCTTGCTTATACCCCTCTCCGATAGCTTCGCGCACGCTTCGGTACATTACGTCTGCGGGGACGTTTAGGAAGAGCGGTGCACCGTCTTTATCGTACAGGCCTGCGCCTTCCTTGCGAGCCTCATCAGAAGTGCGCCATTCTGTCGCAAACGATGCGCTCACCGTCTCGGTTTCGACGATGCCTCCAATGTTGGTGTATAGCTTGCTAGTGAACGTCTTTCCACTTAGCAGTGCAACGTTCTCTGAAACGGAACGGCCCCCACGCTCAAGTTTGCGCAGCTGCCCATCCTTGGTAGCCTCCCAATCAAGAACAGCCTGCAAGGCTTCACGCAAGATAGGCGTGTCAGCTGTTTGCTCAGTAGCAAGTGAACTCGCGTTTCCGTTACTTTCCTGCCGTACCTCCAGCAAGAACTTAGCCCTGTTAGATACGTGTCGTTCTACTACAGCATTCGCTGCGACAAGGAGAGGTGAATCCTTCGGCTCAATGCGCATGAGCTTCCGAATCTCTTCGTATGTATCGCTGTAGAATGTGTCGCCATCCTCGCCGGGGAAAATGTAGCGCAGATTATCGTACAGGGTGGACGTGTAGTCGTATTTCTCTTCGCCGAGTTCCTTCATGCGCGTCTCATACTCAACGTTGCTGAAAGGCGGAAATTCGCCTTCACTAAAGAATTGAATCGCCCTGTTTACTTGCTCTAGTGTGGGAGGATAGCTCTTGATATTTCCGTCGCGAGTGAACTCTACTTCGGTTCCTTTTGTATTGTTGTGTTGGAGCATGTAGTCCGCAATTTCGCTATCCCAGTAGTCTTCCTCTGTGAGAAGCGAAGTCTCGTAGTAATAGAACTGATCTGTTGCTATGGCCTGGCAGAATGCTTCTTTACTTAGTGGGCGAGTGGAGACGTGTTCGCCGTCGCTGACGGAAAGCCATGCCTGTTGAAAGTTGCTACCGACCGTAGTAGACGAAAACACCAGCTGGCATGTGATTCCAACGGTGATTTCGTTGTGATCGTATGGGTGGAAGAAGATGCGCGTGTTCACGTCAGCATCAACATAAACACTCTTTGGATCGTCTCTTCCATATCGCGGTTTAAATGCGGAGGATGTGATGATATTGCGGATTTGGTCGTCTGTGATGCGTTGCGCTGCATCGGGGCCGCGGAGGCTGTCGAGCAGGTTTTGCTCCACCATGGACGCAGTTTCGAGCGTCTGGACGAGGGTTGTGGGGTTGTACATGGGGTTCTCTTTCTTTGGGGTTGGGTTGGTTCTATGTTACTTGCGGGGGGGGGGGCTTGTGGTTGGTGCACACATCCCGATTATTGGTTGAGTGGATCACACGCGCGTTAGTGTGGGGAGCGGACAGGGGCGCACGTCATCCGCGAACACCACTCTCCCCGCATCATCCATACGCCCCACAGCCAGCACTCTCACGCCGAGCATCCGACGCATCAGCGGCACCGCCTGCTCGCGCACCCACACCTGCACGGTTCGCCCGCTCACCTCATCGACCAGGTAGAAGCCGCGGCCACGCACATCTGCTGTTCCTTGTAGGACACCTGCAACACTCCTCAAGCCTGTCCCCCACCCACGGGAAGAACCCAGATCGTATTGAAGCCAACCCGCCCTGACTCGTGATCGACGGGGACGTGCAGCCACCCCCACTGTCCTGTGCTGGTGACGGCGGTCAGGAACGCTTGGGAGATGCGTGTTTCGTCGAGCTTCGACACAAGCTGCGCAGTGTCGGGGTCTTGGGAGTCCCAGACGCTCACCTCCTGTTGAGTGAGGGCGCTCAGGAAGCTCACGACACGAACGGGCACGGGCGAGGGTGGCGCGCTTTTGAGGGGGAGCTGGAACCCTTCTGCGGGAGCGTCGTTGGGGTAGCAGTAGCCGCTGGGAGTGAGGGTCCAGTTCTGGCTGGTCATAGGTTGTCCTTTCGAGACGGGTAAGGCCCTGCCGGCGTGAACTGGCAGGGCCTCCCTTGGTGGTTACTTCTGTGGGCGCGTGCGTCGAGCTTCGCTGTTGATGTATTCAAGCTCTTCGACGTAGAGGCGCTTGGTTGCCTCACTGAGGCCTTCGGCTTTCATCATCTCGTCCACGGTTGTTCGACGGGAACGATCTTTGGTGTTCAGCCCTGCGACGGAGACCGCCTCGTAGCGGAACAGGAACGCCATCACTGCGTCGTCATGCTTGAGGCGCTTGTAGAGGCCAGGTGGGACGACATGGCCGCATACGGCGTACATGAGGGCGTAGTACACATCCCATGCGCGCTCGATACTTTCGTCCCAGAGGCCGTCCGGTTCGCCGACGCAGTGTTCGTCGAAGTAGTCGTAGCACTCATCGATGCGTCCGGTGACGCATTTGAGCCACATGTCGATGAGGTGTTCTGGGGCTTTGTTTATCGCCAGGTAGTTCCATCGCTTTTTAATGAGGGGGGTTGAGCGTGCGGCGGCGAGGGCAGCGTCGTATGCGATGAAGAACGTGTGCGCGTATTTGCCTTCAATGATGCTGGGCTCGGCGGTCTCGTCTGCTGCGAGGTAAAGGCTGACTGTGGGAACAAACCCCGCCCAAACTCCCCACTCGTAGGAGTGAGCCTGGTTCATTGCAGCACTGATGGGAGATTGGACCCAGCAGCGGGGGAGCAGGTGGCCGAAGTGGTGGAGGCACAGGTCGAGCAGGCCGCAGTAGTGTAGGCATCTGTAGACGTAGGCCGGGCCGTCTTTTCTCACGACTGCACCGGCGATTGCTCCCGCGAGCGCAGCCCTGTCTTCGTCAGTGATGCTGGGATCAGACAAGCTGTCCTTGACCTCCCGCATAACCCAAATGATCCGGTCAGACGTTGCAGTGGTGTCCTGAATGAGTTTCTGGGCCCAGGCACGCACTTTGGCCCCGTCGATCTTGCCGTCCAGTTCGATCACATCATTCGGCATGTTGAAAAACTGGGCGTATAGGAGTGAGCCTTCCATCGTCTTCGGGTACTTGGCGCACAAGTCTCTCAGGAAGTTGGCGGCTGTTTTCTCGTTCGAGTGGCGGATGAGCTGCCGGTAGAGGTAGGGGCCGTGTGGGCCGCTGAGGATCTGCGCGTCGGTCTCGACGGGGTTTTTGAATGGTTGTGGGCGGGTGGGGATGTTGAAGAGTCGGTGGTAGAAGCGGTCGTATTCCTGAACGGGGTCGAGCTGGACAGAGTATGCCAGCCCTAGGTAGCGGCGCACTACTGCCGCCGTGTTGTCATCCATGTTGTTGGCGTTAGTCACGGCGCGGATGAAATCGCTGTAGTTGTCTGCATCGAGGAGTGCCCCTGCGGGGAGGCGTTTGCCGCTTCGGGCTGTTTCGATGACGCGGCGGTAGAGGTCTTCGCCGGAGATCGTCGCGTGGGATCTGTGTTGTGTGGCCACAGTTTTGGTCCTTTGCTGTTAGTTGATTGGTGGGGCTGGGAGTTTGTCGTCGTAGAGGTCATGCTTGTAGGCGAGGTCTTCGCCGGTGGTGAGCGCGTATTGGCCGCGCATGGGCACCCATCCTTGGTTGCCCCACATGTCGATGAGGTTGGTGATGGCCCTGTCGAAGTCGCTGTTGTACTGGGCCCACAGGGCAATGGGGGCAGTGTCTCGGTAGCGGGTGGTGAAGGGGGACTCGCGGACGACGGACAGGTACAGGGATGTGTTGTAGGCGCACAGGGGGAACATGTAGCGTTCGACGGTTCGCGCGAGGGGCTTGCGAGACAGCATCAGCGTGTAGGGGACGATCTTGTCGAGGAACGTCTTAGGGACGCAGTACAGGAACGCTCCGTCAGGGTATTCGTCTGACCGTGGGGCACGTTGGACGTACTTGAAGCCATCAGGCATGTTGTTCGCCTGCTCGGGCGAGAGCCGGAGGTTGACTTGCGAGGCGATGGGGATACTGCCAGAGGGGCATGTGACGGGCTGAGTGCCGGTCTTCTCGTAGTACTCGTTGTAGGTTGTGATCTCGAGGGGCTTGTCGTAGCGGAAGGCGATGCTGCCTTTCAGGGGGGCTGCAACGTCGGGGAGGGATGCGTCCCAGGGCTCGGTGACGATGAACCTGTCGGTCTCGAACAGTCGGGGGATGTCCCATCCTTGGGGGCGTAGCGCTTCGAGGGTGGGGAGGTAGTTGGCGGGTCGGGACCGCAGGAACGCCGTGTAGGCGCGCTTCTGCCTCTTGTCGTACTCCTCACCGTCGAACTCTGGCATTCCGAGGGGTTGCCCGTACACGGAGATGGGCTGATTGCTGGTTTGCTGGTAGGGGCTGATCAGCATGGTGAGTGTTCCTGTCGTGGTCCTTTCGAGATGGTGAAGCGGAGGGGCAGGGTGTGAGTGTTCCTGCCCCTCCGCGTTAGGGGGTTAGTTGGCGCGCGCCCATTCGCTGAGGGTCATTGTCCGTGACCTGCGGGCGGTGAGGTCTGGTGCGTTCAGTGCGTTGAAGTTCCGTGAGAGCACGATCCAGTGGGGGTTTGTGACGCGCCGGAGGGGGAAGCTCGCCGGTGACGTGTATGCGCCTTGCGGGTACGTCACGTCGAGGTTTGGGTTGCGAGCCTTGACGAGCGCGACGATTTCCTTAAGGTTCCGGTAGATCTCCTTGTCGAGGGCCGGCATGTTCGGCATGATGAACGTCATGTCGAAGGGTGCGACGTAGACGACAGCGGTCTTGCCGATGGGGCTGACTTCGACGCGGATCTGATCGAAGCCAAGGAGCCTACCCGTGCGAGGGTCTGCGACTTCCCAGCGTTTCGCAATGTAGTCTGCGCGCGTCTCGACAGGAGTTCCCTTCTTGAAGGAGAGGAGGCCTTTCAGGTCTTGCCTGTCTGCGAGTGGCATATCTCGGAGTAGGAGGTACCGCTCGTCGAGGCTCATGGCGACTGGCGTGTACGGGAGGATGGCCTCGCCACCCTTCTGCTTCTGGCAGAGCTTCGTCCAGAACTCTTTATGGGCAACTGTGGCGTTACCGCCCGGCTTGGGGGTCATGCCGACATACTCGTCGTACTCCGCGAGGTAGTAGGCGCGCGCCTCGCTCCACTTCTTGTAGAACGTATAGGGGATGTTGAGTGTGTCAGCTGTCTTGATGTCCTCGAGGGGGCCGCGGTCTTGACTGGCTTGCTCGTAGGTGAAGCTGACGATGGGTTCGTCACTCTTGCGGTCGATACCATCGTTGTACGTGTTGGCGAAGGCAGGGAGAGCTTTCACGTCGCGGACCTTGTTCTGCGTCTGCCACACGCCCTCCCACGTGGAGGGGTTGCCCTTGAAGTGGAGGATGCGCGTGTCACCCTCGTTACCTTTGACCCACAGGAACGGGTTGGACCGCCAGCCCTCAGCACTGCTCCAGTGGCCGGTCATGTCCTCCAGGAGGAACGCCGGGTAGGTGAGGCGAGTGTCGAGTTCAACGACATGGAGGGCGACGCGACCGCCCGTGTGCTGGTAAGCGAAGATCTCGACCTTGGCGGGGGTACGGCCTGTGGGCCACTTGATTGGGGGCAGAGAAGCCATGAGGGGGTCCTTCCAGTAGGTATGGGCTGACTCTTATCAGGAGAGTGTTGCAGGGATTGCCGGGCGGATGGTTACGACAAAGCCAGTCAGTTTACGTCCCGCATGTGCGAGCGCCCCAGAGGCGCGTATGTACTCCTCTGGGGCGCTCGCTAGTGGAGGCGTGTGCTATAGCTGTAGAACTATCTCAGCCCTTGCGACGATTCCACGCTGCCCAGGAAGCGCTTTTATGGGGATGACTCGCAGCCATTTTTCCTCTGCCTCTGTGATGTACCGCCAAATGTCGGTCGGCATGAGGGGCGTAGAAACTAGCTCTTGGCCGTCTACAAGGGCCTTCCGCGTTGTATTGTCGCTACCCGCCACGAAGTAGAACTCCTTGTCCCCCTTTTTCAGATGCTCTTTTGCGACTTCCATGAAGTCTCGCGCTGCTGGGCGCATCCAATCGCTTGAGACGTACTGGTAGTTCCTGGGAGGAGCCCCGCGTTCTACATACAGTGGCCTATTGAGGTCGTAGCTAATTGCGACACTACCATCTTCTGCTCTGTTAACAGAGTAGACGAACTTCTTGTAGCTCTTTCCATAGCTGCCGCAGTATTGGACCATATTCGCGCTGCCCCAGCAGCGATCTCTACGGTCCAAGTAGCGCAGCTCGAGGTAGCCGGTGACATCCCGCCAAACCATTTCCGCTACTTCGTCTTTGAAAATGACGCTCCAGCCAGGCTTGACAAGGTACTTGATCTCCTCGAGAAGGTGAGCGCCGTTATTGAAGGTTCCAAAGCCACCCCTAAAAGGGCGCGGCTGAGGAGGAGTTTTCCTTGCGCGTTTCGCCCAAATGATCTCATCCGATGGGTAGTTCTCGCTAACCGCATCAACGGTTCGGCGAACTTGCTCCCACAAAGCATTTTCTTTGTCTCGTTTAGCCAGTGCACATTCATCATCAATCTGAATGTATGCAGGTGAGTAGCCATTCGCCACTTCGGCTAGAACCTCCACAGCATCCAGTACATTCTTAAGCTGATCGGCCACTTCTGGGAACTCTAGCGGCTGCGGCACTACGTAGGAATCGTCACTATACTTGTTTACACGTCCGAAGTACTGCTTATTCGTAGTGAGCTCATAGAACGCATCCATCTCTCGCCTGCACGTATCGTGCGCGCTGTTTAGACGCGCACGTTGCTCGCCTGCAATGACTGGACGCTCGGGACCCTCCTCACGGGTTCGCAAAACTCTGCCCTGAGATACGTCAGGGAAGTAGGCAAAAGGCAGTGCTTCATCCGTCGTCGAGTGGAACATTGTTCTTTCGTCCCACACTTGCAGATAGCCTTCCGCCTCGCCCAAAAACTCTTGAATGCGCCTAGGCAGCTTGTTGTATTTGTCGAATTGCTGCTTGATGTGGGTATCGTTTCTCAATGCCTGTTTTACGTGGAACCAATATGGGCTCTCTGCTACTTCGTTCTGCCAAAATGGCGGAGTTGCAGCTCCCGCTGTGGACTTTACGTGTTCAATTGCTTCACCCCAGCGCTTGTTCTGCGCAGTTCTCACGTACATTTGTGCGCAGCTTTTAAGAAAACCCCAAATGTCACTTAAATCTGCGGCCAGGTAGCAAGGCTCTCCATTCTCATCCCAGAGTCCTGTCCCCTTGTCGAAGTCGGTTTCCTCTTTCCAACTCAACGCATCGAAGTTGTAGTAGGGTCTGAACGTGGAGAGCTTATCCCAAAGTCTGCCAGTTTCGTCAAGTGACAGGGGTGATGTGACAATTTCTGTGAGTTTACGTTCTCTCGCGTCGTCCCACTCGAGAATTGTTTGTGCGGCTTTCCTTACCCATGAGTTGTAGCTGTCTGGGTTGTTGGCGATGTCTTGGATCTTTGCCCGCGTTGGATCCGGCTCCTTTTCTGCACGCTTCATGATTTCTTCTACCACGAAGCTATGCGCTTTCGCGTGCGCGGCCTTTGAGAGGGGAGATGTATCAGGTTCTCCCAGTTCCGTAAGTTCACTTACTACACTCTCACAAACTGAGCGAGGTCTAGCTTCTGACGAGTAGACGCATCGGCGGACGTTGTTATAACGCGCCGTTTTAGTCCATCCAGTTGATCCATTACTCGCATCAGCGTCTCGCGCGCTATATTCTTCGATGCTGAGCGGTGCTACAGCGCCTTGGTAATGCTGTTCGAGCATGGCGTTCACATACTCTAGCGTCAGCTCCTCGCTTGCAGGACTACCGTCGGCTGCGAAGGTGACCATGTCACCTTTCAGTCGCTTCCAGCGGAATAGAGCGGTTGCGTATTCGTCGCTCCAGCGCCCTGCAACGTCAGAATCTTCGGAGAAGGATCGCACATCTAGGTACTCGCCGACTTCTTCTGCTTCTTCGAGTTGTAGGATGTCGCAGGCAGTGTCGTAGTCGAGTGGGCGACTAGAAACGCGCTCGCCATCACCTACAGAAAGCCATGCTTCGCGCATGGTGGCTTCTGGCTTATCACCCTCCGCACGGCTAACAGATACCCTTGCAGCGAAGCCAACTGTTAAGTCGTTGCGTTGTGAGTCGTATGGACAGAAGAAGAGGAATGTATCCATGTCTCCCTCGTAGAACACGTCGTAATAGTAGGGCCTTCCGTATCGCGGCTTGAATGAGGGTGACGTGATGATTGCACGGATTTGGTCGTCTGTGATGCGTTGCGCTGCGTCGGGGCCGCGGAGGGAGTCGAGCAGGTTTTGCTCCACCATGGACGCAGTTTCGAGCGTCTGGACGAGGGTTGTGGGGTTGTACATGAGGGGTTTGTCCTTTCTGGTTACGCTTCCATGTCGGGGTTGAGGGTGAATCGTTGTCCGTGCAGCATGAGTGCGTACTGTGTGAGTGTTCGCGCGGGCGTTGTGGCGGGTAGTAGGAGCGGTGGTTTGGCGATGGCCGTTTCGACGCTGGTTTCGGGGATACCCAGCAGTGGGGCGTTGGTCCGGACCCAGGCGTGCCAGTGCGCCCACATGCGTTCGCATGACTGGGGTGATGGGGTGGTTTTCCCTTCCTCCCACAGTTCTGCGTCACGTGTGGAGCCCGCGCCCGTGATGTCTGCCCACACGGCCATGGGGGTAGCTGACGCTTCGCGTAGGGCTTTGATGACGGGACCGGGGAGGAGGCGCGCTTCGCGGACGGCTTGGAGGCACAGCTCATGTTCCTCGTGCGCAGCCTGGTGGGTGCGGGCAAAGCCGTCGAAGATGACGCTGAGGGCCGCGAGCTTGTCGCCTTCCCGTTGAGCGGCTTCACGCACCCCGTACATGGCTCTGCGCCCGTCCACGGCCTCGATGTAGGCCAGGCATGAGGTGGCCTCGTCCTGCCCGAAGACCCTGCACGCCTCCTGCACAGCTTCCTCACTGTCGGCGACGGTGATGAGGTGGATGCTCTCACGAGACGGCTTGCAAGGGAGCATCAGGAGGACTGATGGGCGCACGAGGCGCTTCTGAGCGGCCACCTCCAGATACTTTTCGGCGGCAACGACTTCGGGAGTTCTCTCGAAGCGTGGGGACTGTGCCCACTCCTCAAGGGTGTCGATGCAGTGGCGCGCGTGATCGTCGCAGGGGATGAAGTCTCGGAACCAGTACTCCAGGATCTCCCGCACGTCTCCTTCGCCGCTCACTTTGATGTGGTCTCCTGTGCCACGGTCCCACAGTTCGACGCAGAAACTCCCGTTCGTCGCCTCCATGTCAGCCCTCCAGGCCGAGAGTAGGAACGCTGATGACCTTCTGCGTGAGAACGTGGAACCCCTTCGGTTGCTTGGGGAAGATCTTATAAACGATGACCTTATCCACCGTGTACGGCCCCTGTCCCATGACTTGCGTAATCAGCACGTCCAACGTGCAGCCGGTAGCGTCAAGGATGCTTCGAGCGAGCTGCGCGAGAGGACGCAGCATTTCCTTGGTCAGCATATCGCTGGCGCTCACAGTCGGACCCCAGTCATGTCTGCTGGAGATGGTTGTTGCTCCAGCAACTCCCTTACCACCATCCAGGATGGTCCTCTTGAGAGCATCCGCGAGGCAGATGTGCGCTTCATTCCGACGCAGCGGCTCAGGCACGTTAAGGGCATAGTCTGCGATCATCTCCCACGCAGCTCCCGTCCCTGGTTGTGGAACAGTAAGGCGTGCTTCTACTGCGATGTGGTACATGGTTAGTTCCTTCCTAGGGAGCGTTCAGTCCTCGAGGCCGAGGGTGGGGATCTTGTGTGTCGTGGTGGTGACACCGTGACTGCGTGGGGTCCACTTGGAGGGGTTGATCTGGTAGGTGACGACCTCCGTGTAGGTGTGGCTGTGCGTCTCGGGGGACATGAAGACAGTCACGCACACCCTGACGATACGGGCGAGCTTTGTGTCCACGAAGTGCTTCTTGAGGAGGTCGCTGATCACGTGCGCCTCTTCGATGCCGAAGGTGCCGTCTCGATGCGAGTACGTCTCGTTTGCTGTCACGCAGAACTTCTTGTCCAATGTTCCGTCGGAGGCGGTGTAGATGCGTTCACCGACGAGGATGATGGGGTAGCCGGGTCGCGCTTTTCGCGACTGGATGGCGACTGCGTAGCCTGCCTGCTTGACGGCTTCCGGGTTGGTGACTGCTCCGACGTGGGCTTCGACCTGTAGACGGATCATGAGCGTTTCCTTTCGTTAGCTGGTTCAGTGCTCACTAGATGAGTGTCGCGTGTGGGTTGTGGCGGTTACTTGTTGCGGCGTAGGACGAGGACGGTCTTCGTCGGCCATGGCAGGCGGTTGATGTCGTAGAGGCGCTGGAAGTGCTCGAGGTAGGTTTCGTCCCACTCGTCGTATCCTCTCTCCGGCTCGTACTCTCTCCACCATCTGATTGCCGTGGTGAGCATGGAGTACGCCTGACTGTAGGGCTCTGTGGACTCTCGGGGGAGACTGTCGAGGCCCCATACCGAGTGGAAGGCGATCTCGTAGAGACTGGTGGGGTCTGCTTCGATCTCGAGGGTGTCCCAGTTGACGGGATGGGTGCACCTTCCCTTGAAGTGGACGATCTTGTTGATCGCGAGTGCCCCAATCCAGGTAAGGACTTCACGCATCGCGTCTTCGGACACGACCTTGAGAGACTTGGGATCCTCGTTGTCGATCTGGTAGTTCGGGCCTGCCCAGTCGCGGACGATGAGCACGCCGCCGGGGGCTGCGAGGTCGCGGATGAACTCCAGATCTTCAAACCAGCTTTCGCCTGCCAGGATCTCGTGCATGACGCTGGACAGGAACACCACGTCGTAGCCGCCCGCGAGCTCCTGGAGGTCTTCCTTCGTGCGGAAGGCGGCTCCAGCGTCCCTCATGGCGGTCTCGACAGTGGCGCTGATGTCGTGGCACTCGTACACGCCGCCAGCGGCTTCGACGCGCTCGCGGATACCGCCATCGACGGGCGTACCGCACCCGTAGTCGAGGACGCGAGCGCCCGGCGTGACGTAGGGTTCCAGCGCCGCCCACTTCGCACCGAGCGACGCAGCCATACGACGCACGTACTCGGGGCTCGTGGAGTCCAGGTAGTTATCCATCGTTTTCTCCCTGGTCATGTGTGGGGCGCGTCAACCCTGTAGTTGATTGAGTGCGGCATAAGTGGTGTCGCAAACGGCGTCTGCAAGAGCGTGGATGCTTTGCCGGCGAGTATCAGATAGTTTCATCAATAACTCCTTTTGGAAGGAATTAAACTCCCTGATTAGGGAGTTCAGTTCTTCCGTCACATCCCATGCGGAGGGCAGGCGCGAGGTATTCACCTGGTAGGCGCCTGGCGTTCCTGCGCGAGGGTGTAGATGTTTGCCGAAGTACTGCGTGAGCATACGACTAGCTACATCCACAGAGAAGGGTTGCATGGTGCGGTTCAGCGCATGTTGAGCTTCTGTCATGCTGGCGTGCGCCGATGGCCAATAGGGGCCCTTCCGGTCTCCAAAAAGCCACCGGCCAGAGTCCCCGCGCAGGTTAACGAAGATTCGGAGATTCCCCTTTTGGTGCAGCTTTAGGAGGGTTTCTCCAGTTTCGTTTGGACGGTGAAGGATGCGCTGTAGCTCGGCGATGAGCGCAAGAGCTACACCCCGCTCTTGAGCTTCCCGTGCAAGACGAACTGCATTCTGTAGGTGCTTCTCATAGTTGTCACCTGCTCGGAAGTGTTCGCGCGATAGATCTGTGAGCTTCTTCTGATGCTCCGAGCCGACAAGCAGGAGAGATGTCGCTACGATCCGCCCATTCGGATATTCAAAGAATCTTGCAAGACTCTGACGCTCTTCGCAAACATCGAGAGAGAATTGAATATAGTTACGAACTACTTCCTCCATGGAGGAGTAGACTTCAACGCCGTTAGTGATGGACTGGTCAGCGTACCCACCTTCGAGTTGCCCATGGCGACGGAGGACTCTCAGGTATTCTTTTTTGCGAAACTCTTTCTCGTGGTAAAGCGGGTAAAACTCGCCAGGTTCTCTGGCGCTAAAAAAGTATTCTGCTGCACTGTAGCGCCAATAGCGCATACGCTCCTCGTTCTTGTACGTGGGGTCGGAGCGGAACTTCTCCTCATATGCGCTTGCAAGGTTGCGTGCAATGTATCCGAGCTTGCAGATAGCGGCGGGCGTGTTGTTGATATAGACCTCTTGCTGCTGCTTCTTGTACTGTTCGAGCAGGTCGTCAATTTGCGACATTAGCTTCTCCTATTACTGGTGTTCGTTGAGTAGTGCTTGGGCGTGGGCCATGATGCGCACGAGCGAGTCGATGCGGGCTTCTGGTGTGGCGGTGGGGGTGCGCCAGGTGTTCCAGTCGTCGGCGCTGCCGTTGTCGGCGTTGTATGCGTTGAGGGCTCGCGTGAGCGCCTGGTAGTGGTTCTCTCCTGCGAGCGTCGTGGTTTCGGCGCGTAGGACGGTCGCTGCGGCTCCCAGGAGGATGATGAGGTCTGCGGGGGAGCGCAGTGGGTCGCCTTCGAGTTCCGCATCCGCGTACACGCTGAGGAGCTGGCGTTCTGCGTTGATGGCTGCGGGGGTGAGGGGTGCTCGGTCGTAGCGCCAGGCGATCTCCTGGTCGAGGAGCCCGGATCCGATGATGACGGTGTACGTTGGGGCTTCTGCGGCGGCGGCGGTGTCAGTTGTTGTCGGCATGGTGCGCATCCTCCTTGATGTAGTCCTGGGCGACGATGGTGCCAACGAGGGCGATGATGGCGACCACGAGGGCGATGCCAAGGCCGGAGTCCCATGCGCCGCCGTCGCCGGTGGCGGTTGTCCAGATGAGGACGTACAGGGTGACGGTGAGGCTGACGAGAGCGCCCGTGATGAAGGCGTAGGTCTGCGGCTTCATTGGTGGAGTTCCTTCTCTGTTTGTTTTCTGGGTCGATTGGTAGTTTAGTCGGTTTTATTGCGTTCGCAAGCGTGTTAATCTCATTAAGCGGTTAAGTAGATCACACAAGGGGGTGGGGAGGAAGATGCAAAAACAGGACCGGCCCAAACCCACACGGAGAGGTTCAGGCCGGTCCATAACCCAGAAAGCGGAAGGAACCCGAAGGCCACCGCCAGACCGATCATACAGGCAAAACGCCCAGACAGTCCACTCGGACCCCACTTCTACTGGGATCACTTAGGTCTATCGGACTCCACCCTCGTAGACGTAGGCCCTGTCGTTACCGAACCAGATGCTCTGGTCAATGTAGCTGGGCCTGCGCATCAGTTTCTTATCGCTCGCGTAGGTTCCTCTGACGGGGAGTGTATGCCAGATCCCGTCGGCACCTCGGAACGTGTCAGTTTCGAGTTCCTGAGCCCAGATCGTCTTGGCTGTTGCTCGGACGACTTCGTAGTACTTGTATCCCGCGCGGAGGATGGTTCCTGTAGGTAGGAGCTGGGGGGTAGGGGTAACGGTAGCCATTAGTGGTGTCCTTTCGTTGGCTGTTAGCTATTGTATCGGGGATCGCGAGGTCTACCAGGCAAAACCCGTGTAAACGTGGCAAAAGTGAATACCGATCTTGACGAACCTGTCGGTGGGCTTGCAGCGGCGCATCCACTTCTGGTCGTTCTCATAGGCTCCTCGGATGGGAACAGTGGCCCAAGAGCCACTAGGAGTTCTTCCTGTTTTTGTTCGGAGTACCTGGACCCAGATCGTCTGGGCCGTCGCTCGGACAACCTCGTAGTACAGACTCTCGTGCGCTTGGAGGATGGTGCCGACGGGCATGACTGGGGTGGTAGCCATTGGGGGTTTTTCTTTCGTTGGTCTTGGGTGTTAGCTGTCGTATCTGGGGTCGTGGACTTCGCCATGGTATCGGTGTACTTGGTGGCCTCTGACGTAGAGACCGCCATCTTTGTGGAGGCGGCAGGGGATGATGGTGTCGTTAACGAAGCCTCCCTGAACGGGGATGCGAGCGAAGTCAAAGGTGCGCAGGACAAACGCTTCGACAGTTGTCACTTGGCGTAGCCAGACTGTTTTCGGCGCACTGCGCACAACTTCGTAGTAGTAGATGCCTTCACGCGGATCATAGACGCGGACGATGGTTTCAACCGGCATGAGCGGGGTGGGCTTCTTGGATGTCATCGTGGTTCCTATTCGGGCTTGTACGCGATGTCCCTGTATGGGCGGAGTGAGACGTTCACGTCGGGGCGGATGAGGCCTGTGTTGTCGATGCGGCGCATGATGACATCACCGATCACGGTTGATCGGCTGATCGTCGGCGTCGCGGTCCTCGAGTGAGTGACCTCGAGCTCTTGGAGCCAGAGGGTCTTCTCGGTGCGCTTCACGACCTTCCAAGCGCGCTCGTGTGCTCGGGACCAGTAGATCGTCCCCACTAGCGGGAGAGTGAAGCGGTCTCGCATGTGCGACATGTTGCCTTCTCCTTCGACTAGCTTGCTGGCGTGTAGATGTCGCGGCACAGATCTACGTACACGCCCTCGCGGACGTGCAGGCGCGCATTTTGGAGGACTCGGCACTGACGTAGGGGGAAGCCTGAGTGAGCCATGCCAGGTATCGGCTTTCCTTCGGTATCGGTAACGAGGCGGCGTAGCCACACGGTTTTTTCGGTGCGGCGCTCAACCTGCCAATACTCGTTATCGAGGAGGCCAGCGCGCCAGCCATGGCGGCGTACTTGGTAAATGGTTCCGACTGGCGGTGCAACATGCCCGTGTTTGGTCATGGTTCTGTTCCTTTCTTCCGTGGGTAATCGGATGCTATCCGTGTTCTCTGCGCTTGGATGTAGGCGCGCCGACATGGCGGACGGTTACCGCTTCATGCAACGTTCGTTTGATGGTGGTATTCAATAGTTGCGACCGTCCGCGTGTGCTCGTCGTGCTCGATCACGATTCGCGTGGGGAGGGGTGTGTCGCGAAGGTGGCGGCGCTTTTCTCCTGGTAGCGGGTTTTTAACGAGATACCGCACCTGTGCAGGCTCGAGGATGCGTCGGGTCTTCTGATGTTGCCTGCGCGACCAGTTGCCGGACTCGGTACGGTGTTCGATCCAGCTTGTGTACGTTGCGCCGATGACGGTGCTGAGGGCTTCGTCAATGCTCATCATGTGCGGCTTTTTCCTTTCATGCGGCGTTCGATCTCCTGGAAGATCTGGGCTGTCCCTCTGGGGGCGCGCTGGTAGGTCTCATCGATGTGGATGTTGGTGCCGTCGGCGCGTTTGCGTAGGCCGCTCTGCGTGTAGATCCAGGATCCGCGAATGAGCGCGTACTCGGTGACGGTTCTGTGGGTGCGCTTGTCGATCCAGTGCGTGTAGGTGACGCGGGCCTTGCGTGGGGCGGCGGTTTTCGCTGCCTGGGCTTTCTGCTGGCGTTGCAGCCAGTGCAGGTAGAGGTCATGCACATCCTCGGGTGTGTCACTGTCTGAGCCGAGTCTTGGTCGGAAGAACTCGGTCCTGTTGTAGTGCTTCGACGTGTGGTGCCACTCCTCGACCTCAAGGAAGTACTCTCGTAGGAACTCGAGCGGGTAGTCGTCGAGCTGTAGGTACGCTCGAGCATCGGCGGGGAGAGCGTTCAGGATGTCGGATTTGTTCCACTTAGAGCGTGGGCGCAGACCGCGGTCGTATGCGTCGATAGCATTGTTGCTCATCGACCAATCGTCAGCGTAACCGGCCATGATTCACCACGCTCCCATGCTGTAGCCCATGGAGTCGAACGACGCGGGCGGGACGGGGAGGCCATCGATGCAGGCCTGGCACATGAGCTGCCCACCTCGTTCGCGGACGATCTTGTATGCGTTCACGGCTGTCGTCCTGAACGTGTGGGCGTTGATGCACCACCAGGTGTAGGTCTTGGTGGGGTCGCACTCGAGGATGGGTTTGTCCTCGCGCCAGTATGGCAGGAGCGCGCTTGCGTCCACGTAGGGGATCTCGGTGTTGTCGGCGTTGTTGCTCATAGTGGGAACCTGTTTCCGTACTGGCCGTTAACGGCCCGGTCGAGGCCGTAGTCGAGGATGCGTTCTGCGCGGTGCGTGGGGCGACCGTATTCACCCACGTATGTGGGGCAGGCTCCGCTGCCTTTGGGGCCGACCGTGAGGAGGACGCTCGAGCGCGCCTTGCTGGGCAGGTAGAGGCCTGTGGGGTTGGTGCGGGGGCGGGGGCGTTTCCCAGAGGGGCTGAGCCAGGCTGACGTGTCGTCGTAGCCGACCTGGAGCTTGTGGTAGTCGCGGATCTGGGAGACGAGGAGGGCCAGGAGAGACACATCCTCCGTGAGGAGCGTGCGCAGATGTGAGACGGGTAGCGCGTTATGGGAGACGAGGATCGCGCTGTTTGCCTGAGCGTCAAGGCCACCCGCCCACCGGAACGGCTCATACTCCGCCTGGTAGTTGCTGATGACGTGAACGCTCTTGACGACCTTGGGGGTGTCGGGCGCGTGGACGATGGAGCCGTCGAGGTCAACCATGAGTGCGTCAGGGTTTCCCTTTTCGATGAGGAACACCGAGTCTGGGTAGGTGAAGTCCATGCGGTACTCGTACTGCTTGCCGTGCTTGATGTACCTGGAGAGGAGGCCGGCGAGGCCGAGCTTGCGTGGGGTGCCAATCTGGAAGAGGTCCGTCCACGTCAGGATGAACGTGTGGGATGAGTCTAGGATGCGGACGACGGTTTCAGGTTGCCCGTCGTGGCCATCCCACCGGATGCCCGCACGCTGGGGGTGATGGCTGTAGCCGCGTTGCAATTTACCGTTGAGGAGGTCTTCAAGGGGGAGGTGACTGTGGGGGATACGATTGCGGTACATGGTTGGGCCTTTCAGGCGTAGTGGGAGATGCCGACGGCTCCGATCTGGATGCCGTTGCGGTCGCGGATTGGTTCGCCGGGGACTCGGATGTCTGGGCGGTGGTAGATCTTGAGGGCTTCGGCGGCGACGCGGGACACGATGATGAACATGCCGTGGATCGGATCGGGCAAGCCGATGCACTGGTCCGGGTGGTTGATGTTCAGCGTCTCGGGGATGCCGGGGAATGTTTCGGGGAGTGGCTAGTATTCGTCGGGGACTCGGACGACGGTACCTGATAGTGGGATGACGCACAGGATTGTCTGCTTGTCGTACCCGTACATGGTGAGCGCGTGCGGAGTGCCGTTGACGTAGACGACCCCGTTTTCGGCGATGACACCTACGAGGGGGCCGACGCTCGTGTTGATTGTGACGTTGCGCAGCATGTGGGCGCTTCCTTTCTGGCTGGCTTACTTGTTGAGCGTCGTAAACCAGGTGGTTTGGCCGTTTAGGAGCGGCTTCGCTCGTGTCGCGTCGAGGATGACTACGGGCGGGGGCGTGTGGTTGGGGCCGGGGCTGCTGGCGGTCGCTGCCGCCCACGCTGCTTGGTAGTTGTCGTCAGGCTGGGTGGGGGTGCGGTATCCGGCGACGTAGAGGGTCGGGGTTGCGCCGAGGGTGGCGAGGTCGAACATGGACGCGACGGGAGTGGCGGGGGTCTGGTTCCATGGGTAGACGAGAGCAGCGATGTCCCACCCGTCGGGGAGGTTGCGGACCTGGAGGTGGTTGTCTGCGTCGAGTCTGCGGAACATGGCCTCCCACGTGGCCATGGAGGCGTTGGCGGTGACCATGTTCGTCACGTTGTCCGCGTCGGGGGTTCCGGCGCGCATGTGGGCGACGTAGAGGACGGGTGTCGCGCCGTCGGAGAGGAACACGTACCCGTCGAGGCTGGCGGGGCAGTCGGTGGGTGTGCCGGCGAGTGTGGGCGCATAGGCGACGGGGTAGATGCCGGTTTTAAGGTACTGGTAGCGGCTGGTGAGCGCGTCTTGGACCTGTGCGCGTTGGGAGAGGCAGGTGTCATGGTAGGTGACGTTGCCGGTGTCCCAGGCTGCGCCGTCAGGGAGGGACGGGAACAGCGTCCAGTCGGTTGTGTCGCCGTTGGCTGGCTTATCGGTGCGGGTCTTGTCGAGGCCTCGTTCTGACCGGCGGGTGATGTCTTCGACGCGGGATTGGGCTTCCTGGTATGCGTCACGCTCAGGGTTGAACGCTCCGCCCAGGTGCATCACGATAGCGGCGATGACGAGGACGAGGAGGATGAGAGCTGCGGGGATCGTGAATACGGCTGCTGTGCGGGCTTTCTCCTGGCCTTCTTCGCTCTCGTAGTCCCATGAGTCGATGGCGGCTTCTGCGCGCTTGTAGGGGCTGCGGGGGAGTCTCATTGCACGCCTCCTACCGTCTCGTACTGAGCGTCGTACTCGTCCATGGTCATGACTTCCCAGTCGCCCCACCCGTGGGGGCCTTCGACGATCACGGTGCCGGGGCGTGCGACGAGGCCCGTGTTGTGTCCGAGGGATAGGTAGTAGCCATGCTGGTCGCGGTTCAGGGTGAACGACTGGTAGTACTTCTCTGCAAGTTCTTCGATGGACGCTTCGGTGACGAAGAAGGCCGTGTAGTCGGCATCTTCACGTCGAACTGCGTTCACGACATGGACCGCAGACTTGGCAGCTTGCGGGTTAGCGATGGCGAGGAGCACGTCGGCGTGGCATGGCTTGTTGCTTGGGCACCAGCACATGAGGTCGTGTCCGACGAGGTTCTTGCGGGCCTGGCGTGCGACTGCCTGCCCGTCTGGGGTGGAGCGCAGCCATTTGGTGAACAGGGCGACTGCCTCCTCGTGGGTGGCGACGATCCCCGGCTGTGGCGCTGCTGCGGGGTCTACCTTCCACGGGTTGCCGTAGATGCTTCCCCTGCCGACGTAGACGGCCCCGGCGGGGGCTTTCCATCCGCGAGTGCGTTGGCGTTGGATGCGCTTAGGGCTCATAGTGTGTCTCTTTCTGTCGGGGCGTTGACGGCTCCCAGGTAGCGGGTGATGAGGCCTCGGTGTTGGGGGTGTCGGGTGATGAACTCCCAGAGGTTGCTCGCTGCTGCCGGGTGGGTGGAGGCGTTCTCGATCATGACGGTCAGGTTCACGCCTTCGCGTTCGTACCGCTCGGTGAGGGCCTGTATCTCGCGGGCGAGTTCCGCGTCCTCGTCATAGATCCCGAAGTGTCGATCAGGCTTGTATGCCTCGGGAGCGCAGTTGGTGAGCTCGTGTTCTGTGAGTCCGTATGCGGTAACGGCGAGGGGACTACCGTCGCTGGCGTGATCGGTCAGGAGGGGGATGTCGCGCTGCCATACGCTGCGCTGCCTATGTCCAGCGTTGACTGCGACGGTACGCGAGTAGGCTGCGGCGTTGAGCTTCACTGCCTTGTCGGGGTTGGCGAGGAAGCTGGTGATGATCTCGACGGTTGGAACGTCAACATGCTTGGCGATGGTGTCGATGTCAGCGAAGATACCCCAGACCTGGTGATGGCTGGGGCGACGCACGCGGGGGAAGTACTTCACGCTGCCTTCTTTGCGACTTGCTTAAGGCGTTGTTCGCGCAGGAAGTCCTTGAGCTTGGCCAAGTCGTAGTACGTGGCGGTCTCTGTCTGCTTCATGAGCACTCTCCCATCTTCTTCGTAGTGGCCTCTACCGCAACGACTGTGGGGCGCGCGCACGCAGCAAGGATGAATAGGTTCACGCCGGGAACAACCACTAGGAGCGATAGCGCCCAGTGGTAGCCCACGTCAACGAGCCTGCGGCTTGTGGCGGCGAGAAACGGGAACGTCTGGACGATGAGCCAGACCGAGAACCCAAGAATGATGGGGATCGCTCGAGCGATGGCCTCGTGGCGGTTATGGAAGAAGTCGCCGCGGGTGGTAGCGACGTAGATGAGGCCGGTTGTCCACCACCACCACACGATCAGGGTTGTAGCGGCGTAGAAGCCTGCGGTGGGCCAGTAGTCGCGTCGGCTCATGGGCGTAGCAAAATCAAGAGCTTGCGTGTAGAAGTTCTTGACGATGGAGCCCGCTCGTCTGAGGGCGGGTGGGATAGGGATGTCGGTGACCTGAACGTCCGGGTCTAGGTCTGGGTACTTTGTCATGGGTGTTGTCTTTCTGTGCTGTCTGGCTGGTCGGGTTCGTCAGGCATGATGCTGACGTACTCTTCGGCTTCTCGCGGGGCGTTGAGGAGGGCCTTGGCTTTCGGGTTAGCTCTGATTGCTACTTCGACGACGGGCTGGGGAAGACGGTCGATGCCTTGCCACATGAGAGGACGGATCAGGTTCCGGTACTTCTCAGGCTGATGACCTTCCCAGAGGATGCGCGCGATGATGGGGGAACGTACCTGGAAGATGATTGGGTACTGGACTTTCTTCGCGAGCGCTGGGAGTGCGAGGGTCAGTTTCGCGAGGAGTTCCCCGGTGCGGCTGACGTTCTCCGCGCTAGAGGGGCGGTATGCGCGCCACCAGACGGGTTCCTTAACGCCCTTGATGAACAAGGCGACGCACGTGTGCCCGGCGGCGTTCGTGTAGACGCTGATGAGGTTGCGGGGGGTCTTGCGGGGTGTGGTCACTTCTTCTCCAGTTGCTTCCAGGTTGTTGTGAGGTCTTCCTCGAACTCGAGGAGGGTTTCGTACACGCGCCCAGCGTGTAGGGATACCGTGTCGTTGGGGATCGCGAGGCGGGCCTGCACGTAGGGCACGCCACCGTCCTTGATGGGCTTGTAGGCTCGCTCGAGCGGCGCATCGTCGGTGTATAGAGCGTCAGCTTCATCTTGGCCCACGTGGGAGAGATGTGGGAGGGCGACGAACTCAGCCGGTGTCAGGTCGGCGGTTGCGACTGCTTCGCTGATGTCGTCCGTGAGCGCGGGGTCCGCGCCTTCGTAGAGAGGTTCCCCTGGCTGCACGGTGAGGATCGAGAGCGGGTTGCGAGTGCCTGTCTGTTCGACGTACTTGTGCACATCGTCAGGGCTGACGGTCGCCACTCCGATCCCCTGAATGGCGTGGTAGGCGTAGTCCTCGATCTTTGCGGGGCAGCGCGGGTTTACGCAGGTGATCGCTGCGAGGTCGATAGAGGAGGCGAGGGGCCACTCGCATCGTGGACACTGCGAGGGGAGGGCTGACGCGAGCTTGGGGGCGACGCTGCGTAGGCGTTTGGCGACCTCGGTGATGAGGGGCACCGGCTCACTCCTTCCTGTGAGTCGTTTCGTTACCCTCATAGTTTATCGCATTTTGGGGCAAAACCACGGGAAATAGCCCATTGTGAGCATGTTTCGGGGCATGGGAAACCCCCTGCCGTTCCCAGAGCGAGATTTGGCAGGGGGTGGCGGGGTCAGAGCCAGGACGTTGGCAGGCCTCGCCTGGCGAGTTCATACTTGATGCGGTCGGCGACTTCACGCGCAAGAATGAGGCGCGGATTGTCGGCTCCGTAGCGTTCTTCGATGTCCTTGAGGCGGTCCTCCATGCGCATGGGCGCGCCGGTTGGGGAGGTCGTCATGTCGGCGGCGTTGATAATCAGGAGCTCATCATCCATGTAGCCGACGGTCGGGTCTCCGTGATCGTAGACAGCATCTATTTCAACACCCAGGCTGATGAGGACGCTGCCGCCCGCGTGAGCATGGTCGTCAGGGTCGAAGGCGTATCCAACATCGTGCAGGAGTCCCAGGACGTAGAGCTGGCGGGCCTTGTTTTCGGTCTTCCCGAAGACGGTCTTAGCGATCTCGTAGGCGCGGTTCGCTGTGGCGTTCATATGAGCGAGGCGACTGGGAGTAAGGGGAGTGAGGGTGGTGGTCATGCGCGGGTTCCTTTCGGGTTGATGTGGGCGCGGATGTGGTCGAGACTGACGGGCTGGTAGTCCCATGCGTCTACTCCGACGTTGATATTGAAGCATCCCCATTCGGGGCGGGTGGGCGTGCGGTCATGGGTGTGTCCGTAGAGGAGGACATGGGTCTCGTCGCGGGTGAGCGAGTTACCGTAGAGGACTTTCGCGTCGAAAGCGTTGGACGAACACCCGGCGGGAACACCTGTGCGGGCAACCAGGTTGGCAACCTGTCTGGACGGATAATGCGACAGAACGAGCGTCGGCATGTCGGCGACCTGGAGGACCATCGAGTCGGTGATCGTCGAGAACACTTCCGCGAGACGCAGCGTCGCCCACCTGGCCTTCGGGTCATGGTTGCCGCGGACAAGGTGCATGTGCCGGTAGCCGACACGCCTAGAGACCGGCTCTAGGAGTGTGACGGCATGGTCAATATCGCGTTTCCTGCCGAGCGAGAGATCTCCGAGAACGTAGAGACTATCCCCGGATTGGAGGCAGCGTAGGAGGTTGCTGACGATAGCCTGGTCGTGCTGTTCGACGCTGCGCGCGCCACGATGCACAAGGGCGACGCTCTCGTGGCCGAGGTGTAGGTCGCTGGTAAACCAGTGCGTCATGGGCGAGCGCCTTTCGTGCTTTCGTATGCGGCGATGATACTGTCGCGTAGGGCGGCGTAGAAGTCTCGGTTAATGGGGTGGTAGACCTCGTAGCGTCGCCCCTTGGATGGGTTGTACTGTGAGGGCATTCGGAGGCTGTAGGTCGCGTCTGGTTCTCTGATGAGGCGCATGTCTGTGATGACGAGGAAGTCGCCGATGTAGGCGGCTGCTTCGCAGAGGAACCCGCGTGTTGTTTCGTCGGGGATGTGGGTGATCTTCACGCGCGTGATTTCGGGTTTCATAGGTAGAGCCGTCCTTGTCTGCTGACGATGTTGCCGACGCGGATCTGCTTTTCGACGGCGGCGCGTGGGAAGTATCGGATGGTGTCCTCAAAGGTTGCGCCGGGGTGGGCGCGCAGGAACTCGCTGATGGTGGCGGGCGCTTCGTACACGGAGTCCGTGACGGCCCCTGTAGGCGCGTGTGCGGCACGAACAGGCTTCGACGCTACCGTTGGGCCTTTGGTGCGCTCTGCGGCGTTCTGTGGGGCTTGCTGAGTGCGACGACGACGATCACTGCCGTCGTCACGGCGATGGCTCGCGCTGCTCGTCGCTTTGGTCTGGGTGACGCGACTACGGGTAGCCTTCCGGTCGGGAGCACTTGGCGCTGGCCGTTGACGGTCAGGATCAACACTCATGGCCTCCAGTTCAGAGTCAGGGAAGCTGCTGACGAGAGCCGTGAGGGCGTCGCCAGTCAGGGGCGCTTCGCCCTGGATCTTCCGTAGTGGCTCGATGTACTCCGAGCGGGTGGCCGGAGTGATGGGGCGGGGGTGGGAGAGGAACGCGAAGCCTTGCTCTCGTTCTGTCTGCTCGAACTCGTCGAACATCTCTCGCATGAGGGCTTCATAGTCGCCGGTGCCGATCACCCTGTTCTGGTGGTAGGTGGTTTGGGCGGCTTGGAGCTGCTGCGCGACTTCGGGGTCAATGTCCAGGATCATGATTCGCCTCTCCTAGAAGGTGTCCCAGAATGACTCACGGTCAAGATCGGCGCTTTCCTCGGGAGTCAGTGCGGGAGGTTCTTCTTCCACGATCGTCCACGCGCCGTCAGCTTGCTCGTCGCGCGCATCTAGCGTGTCTGGTTCTTGCGTATCGGGGTCTTCGACGACAGCAGGCTTTTCCAGGACAGTGTCCACGACGTCCGCAGTCTCTTCTGGAGCCTTGTCTCTGAACGCGCCACGGGTTGAAGGACCTTCCTCCTCACGGGTTTCGTCCATCGTGTTCCTATCCTTGACGCGCGAGAACAGTGCTGCTGAGCTTCTACGGCGCTTCCCCCCGGTCTTACGAGGTGCCGGCGCAGGTTCCGGTACCGACGTGGGTTCCGGTGCCGGCGCGGGTGCTGGTGCGGGTTCTTCTGGACGTCCGAACGGGGCTGCGTGACGCTGCCAGCGATCGACGGATAGCGGGGCCGCAGGCGCGGCTGGCTCTTCGGCGGGACGCGCGGGGTCGAGCTTGTCCCAGTAGTGGCCGATGTAGGACTCGAGGCGTTCCATGCCCTTCGTGTCGGGGGCGAGGACTGCTGCTCGCAGGTACGTTGGTGCGCCGTCGTTGATGTCGGCGATACGTACTGCCACGTCGCCGGCGTTGGAGAGCTTGTAGGGGAACTCGCTGGCTGAGTTCAGGCCGAGGTTTTCGGCGGCGCTCGCGTCGCTGGCTGACTTCGCAGTGATGCGCACGGAGATCAGCTCGGACACGCTCTTGGGGATCACGTCGTTCTTCACGCGGTGGGGGATGAAGATGGCGCGCATACCCAGGGCCGGGAACTCGGACACGAACCGCTCGATGAGCTCACGGTATTCGCGAGCGTCTTCCTTGCCCATGGCGTTGGCGAGGGACATCATCTCGTCGAGGACGACGTACAGGAACGGGAAGGTGACTTCGGGGTGGTCGCGTCGGAACTCGAGGACGTTGACGTAGCCGTACTGCTGCATGATGTTCTTGCGGCGTGGGGCTTCGGTGTTGACGAGGTAGCGGAGCATGTCGATCACCGAGTCCACGGTGTACTCCTTGCGGCGCACGTGTGGCAGGTTGTAGTTGGCATACTCGCTGATCTGGTTCTTTGGGTCGCCGATGTAGAGGTGTAGGTCGTTGGGGCTCATGTAGGCGCACATCTGGTTGAGGATGAGCTTGACGATCCAGGACTTGCCGCTTCGTGGCTCGCCGGAGACGACGATGGCGGGGGCTTTGAGGAGGTCCACGGCCTTGACGCTGCCGTCGCCGGTGGTGCCGATGACGACGGGCATCTCAGTCTTGGGGTCGCGCACGAACTTCTGCACGTCGGGGGACGCGGCGTACATGTCAGCGAGGGAGATCATGTCGATCTTGGCTCCCTTGTAGACGCTGATGAACGCGCGAGACCCGGACTCGGCACTGGTGGCGTAGGCGTTGGGGTATTCGAGGTTGCCGCTGTCGTCGTACTTGTAGATGTTGACGACTTCATCGGCAATCGCCTGAGTCTTCATGCGTGGGGTGCGGCTGATCGTCAGCTTGAACATGAAGGGGTTCTCGGAGGCATCCTTGAGGTCGGGGAGGAGATCTTCGCGCGTGCCTACCTGCTTGGCTGCGTCGCGGATCAGTTCAGCCCAGATCGCCCACTCGGCGCTGCCTTTACGGAGGTTGCGCATGTCTGCGAACTTGGGGCTGATCGACGGCAGGCCCTTCGTCAGGGTCTCGTAGATGAACTGGCGAGTCTGAGTGCCCTTCTGCATGTTCAGGTTCTCGAGGTCGGACTCGAGGGAGTCGTAGTCCACGTCCTCGGCGGGTTCCTCGTCGGGGATGAGGTCGTTCCAGTCCCAGCTGTCCGATTCCTGCTCAGGTTCGGGGGCGGGGGCGCTCGCGGGTTCTGGCTCGTCGAACACGGGGAGGGGCTGCGGCTC